>RCNB010000212.1_pt1 | contig 42758 bp, 30 predicted proteins | sample 2041321 | NCBI WGS metagenome assembly RCNB01 (sample SAMN09708232, study PRJNA481090) | Marine sediment metagenome, whole genome shotgun sequencing project.
AAGCCTCTCTGTTTAGAGAAGCTTTTAGTTTTATTTTAAAAACAGGATGCTTATTATCCTAAAGACACACGCTTAAACCCAGTGATAGCAGCATCGCCAAATGATTTAACATATCCAGCCACATTTGTTTTTTCATCTTTGATGAAATTTTGGTCAAGTAAACATTGCTCTTGATCTAGTGTAGTATTATCTGAAATAAAACGTTCCATTTTTCCAGGAAGGATTCTATCCCAAATTTGCTCTGGTTTGCCTTCTGCCTTAAGTTCTGCCTTAGCAGCCTCTTCTGCATTCGCGATAACCTCGTCAGTTAATTGTGACATTGAAATATACTGAGGTACATTTTTAAGTGTTTTGCCTAAACGACCTAATTCGATGTTGTCTTTTTCTATTACTGCAATTCTTGCTTCGGTTTCAGCAGCTACGAAAGCAGGGTCAAAATCCTTATAAGATAATGTAGTTGCCCCCATTGATGCTACTTGCATAGCTATGTCTTTTGTTAAAATATCAGCATTATTTATGGGAGATGTTAAACCAACCATGGCGGCTATTTTGCCAATATGAGTATAAGCTCCAACGTAAGGCGCTTCTATTTTTTCAAAAGCAGTAATATCTATTTTTTCTCCAATAACGCCTGTTTGCTCAATTAGCTTTTCAGCAACTGTCATGCCACCAATATTGGCGACTAAAAAAGATTCTTTGTCTGCATAATTGCTAGCGATATCAACAAATTGCTCAGCCAATGCTTTAAACGAATCGTTTTTTCCAACGAAATCAGTTTCACACGCTAAAACAATAGCCACTCCAGCAGTTTTTTCAGTATTAATTTTCGTAATTGCTAAACCTTCAGACGACTCGCGGTCTGCTCTTTTTGCAGCAACCTTTTGTCCTTTTTTACGTAAAACTTCAATAGCTTTGTCAAAATTTCCTTCAGCTTCAACTAATGCGTTTTTACAATCCATCATTCCCGCTCCAGTAGCTTCTCTTAGCTTTTTTACGTCTGCAGCGCTTATTTTTACTGTGTTTTCCATGATTTATTATTATAAATAAAAGTCGCTCAACTTTTTTACTAGAAAAGAATTAAACGACTTTTATGCTTTATTAAATTGTTTTATTCTTCTTCTTGAGATGCTACAACTGGAGCAGCAACTTTTTCAGCTTCTTTAACTTCTACTTTTACAGCTTCTTCTATAACTTCAGCTTTTACAATTTCTTTAACTTCTTCTTTTGGCTCAGCTACTTTAGGCGCTTCTACTTTAGCTTCGTCATTACCTTCAGCTTTTGCTGTTTTTTCAGCTTTTCTTTCAGATAAACCGCCAGCAATAGCGTCAGTTACGTGTGATAATATTCTTTCTATTGACTTAGAAGCATCATCATTTGCTGGGATTACATAATCAACCTGTCTAGGGTCAGAATTTGTATCAACCATTGCAAATATTGGAATGTTTAATTTCTGTGCTTCTTTAATTGCAATATGCTCACGTTTAATATCAACAACAAATAATGCTCCTGGAAGACGAGTCATGTCAGAAATAGAACCTAAATTCTTTTCTAATTTTGCTCTTAAACGATCCACCTGTAAACGCTCTTTTTTAGAAAGTGTCAAGAATGTACCATCTTTTTTCATTCTATCAATGGAAGCCATTTTCTTGACAGCTTTTCTAATAGTAACGAAGTTAGTTAGCATTCCTCCTGGCCATCTTTCTGTGATGTAAGGCATGTTTACGTTTCCTGCTTTATCAGAAACAATATCTTTTGCTTGTTTTTTGGTAGCTACGAATAATATTTTTCTACCTGAGGCTGCAATTTTTGCTAAAGCATGAGAAGCTTCTTCTAGTTTTGCTGCAGTTTTATATAGATTAATGATATGAATACCATTGCGCTCCATATAAATGTAAGGAGCCATGTTTGGATCCCATTTTCTGGTAAGATGTCCAAAGTGAACACCACCATCAAGTAATTCTTTTACTTCTACTTTTGCCATTTTGTAATAGTTTACGTTCTGTTGAATTAGCAATAATTAAGTGGTCATTTTTTTAAATCGCCTTAATCATTTAGATGCTAAACTAAATCCTGACTTAATTGTCATGGACAACAATAACTGGTTTAAATTTTGTTTAATATTAACGTTTAGAGAACTGGAATTTCTTACGTGCTTTTTTCTGTCCGAATTTTTTACGCTCTACCATTCTTGGATCTCTTGTTAATAATCCTTCAGGTTTTAAAACAATTCTATTTTCTTCATCTAATTCGCACATTGCACGAGATAGAGCTAAACGGATTGCCTCTGCCTGACCTGTTACACCACCACCAAATACATTTACTTTAACATCAAAGTTACCTTCGTTGTTAGTCAATGCTAACGGTTGGTTTACTTTGTATTGTAAAGTAGCTGTTGGGAAGTATGTGTTAACATCTTTTTTGTTGACCGTGATGTTTCCTTTTCCTTCTGAAACATACACACGAGCAACAGCCGTTTTTCTACGACCAATTTTGTGAATTACTTCCATTAGTTAACTTCGTTTAAGTTTTTTTGGTTTTTGAGCTTCGTGAGTATGCTCTGCACCTACAACAACATTTAAATTACGGAATAATGCTGCACCCAATTTATTTTTTGGCAACATTCCTTTTACTGACTTTTCTACTAGTCTTGCTGGGTCTTTTCCAAACAATTCTGTAGCAGATAAAGTTCTCTGACCACCTGGGTAACCTGTGTGACGCACATATGTTTTGTCTGCCCACTTGTTTCCTGTTAAGTTGATTTTTTCGGCATTGATAATAATAACATTATCTCCGCAATCAACATGTGGTGTGAAGCTAGGCTTATGTTTGCCTCTTAAAAGTATTGCAACTCTAGAAGCTAAACGACCTAGTGTTTGTCCTTCAGCGTCTACCAAAACCCACTCCTTATTAACAGTAGCTTTGTTTGCTGAAATCGTTTTGTAGCTTAATGTATCCACACTAAATTATTTTTTCTAATTAAACATTCCTCTCTCAAAAAGAGTTTGCAAATTTACAATTATATATTTGATTAGCAAACAGTAAAGATGGTTTATTTTACTACAAAAATATAGAGCTTTTGGTAATAAATGATTTTTGAGTAAATTGTTAATATTTGGTTAATTATTTATGTATAAAGGCGGTTAAAGTGTAACAATGGCAATAAGGTCTAGTCTTTAGTGAAACACAAATTATTTTAACAAGTTGCAATTAAAATTTATAATTTTTTTATGAATTTAATTCTGGTTATATCCGTCCTTGCACTTGGTTTAAATATTAAACCGTTAATCATCAATCAATCAATCAAATTATGAAATCAGTTTTAATGCTAGCTTTGGCTGTATTATCTATATCTGCAGCCAGTGGTTATAGTACTTCAGAATCGGACCCAGTAGCCAAACGAAAATATTTTACAAAGAAAGTTTCAAAAGAACAGGCTCCTCAAGTTGACGGTTTGTTAACAGACGAAAGTTGGAATGCCGTTGAATGGCAGGGAGATTTTATCGAGCTCAGGCCAGACGAGAATACTGCACCCACTCATCAAACTAGATTTAAGGTGCTTTATGATAATAAGAACTTATATGTTGGGATTCAGGCATTTGATTCTGAACCAGATAATATCGAAAAAAGATTAGGAAGAAGGGATGAGTTTCCAGGAGATTTAATAGAAGTTAATATTGATAGTTATCATGATTTACGTACGGGTTTTTCGTTTACAGTATCAGCATCTGGGGTAATAGGCGATGAGTTTATATCTAATGATGGACGGAACTGGGATGGTAGTTGGAACCCTATATGGTATTCAAAAACCAATATTGATAATGAAGGTTGGACAGCCGAATTGAAGATTCCATTAAGTCAATTACGGTTTGGTAAAGACAAAGACCAAGTATGGGGATTTCAGGTAATGAGACATATTTTTGATGCCGAAGAGCGTTCCGTTTGGCAAAGAATACCTCAGGGTTCTAATGGCTTTGTTAGTCAATTGGGAGAACTTCATGGTTTGGTTGATTTAGAACCGCAAAAACAAATTGAAATACAACCATATGCTACAACGCAGGTAGAGACTTATCCAGCTGAAGCGGGGGACCCGTTTAGAGATGGGAATGATTTTAAACTAAGCGGAGGGCTGGATGGTAAAATAGGGATAACCAATAATTTGACTATGGATTTTACAATAAACCCCGATTTTGGTCAAGTTGAAGCGGACCCAGCAGCAATTACCCTTGATGGTTTTCAGCTGTTTTTTAATGAACGGCGACCATTTTTTGTAGAGAATAAAAATATTTTTAATTATCGATTTTCTCAAACAAATTCGGGAAATACGTTTGGCAATGATAATTTGTTTTACTCCAGGCGTATAGGTAGAAGTCCTCATGGATATCCTAGTACAGAATCAGGAGAGTATGTTGACCAACCACATAATACAACTATTCTAGGTGCCGCTAAATTTAGTGGGAAAACAAAAAACGGCTGGTCTATTGGTGTTTTGGAAAGTGTTACTGCAAAAGAGTTTGCAGAAATAGATAATAATGGAGAAAGGAGAGAAGAGCTTGTAGAACCACTTACTAATTATTTTGTAGGCAGGCTTCAAAAAGATTTTAATGATAGTAATACAATTGTTGGCGGAATTTTCACAGCTACAAATAGAAATTTGAATGAAAATTTAGATTTTCTGCATAAGTCGGCTTATTCTGGGGGAGTCGATTTTAAACATCAATGGAACAACAGAAAATGGTATATCACTGGGAACGCAGTTTTAAGTCATGTTCAGGGAAGCAAAGAAGCTATAACGGAAACACAAGAGTCTATTAGACATTTATTTCAAAGGGTTGATAATGGCCAGCTAGATGTTGATCCTAATAAAACGTCATTAACAGGCACAGGAGGAAACATTCAATTTGGTAAAGGAAGTGGTGATTTTGTTTTTGAAGGCGGCATGACCTGGCGGTCACCAGAGTTAGAGCTTAATGATTTAGGTTTTCAACGTCAAGCGGATGACTTAAGACATAATTTTTGGATGGGTTACCGATGGAGAAAACCTCATGGAATTTATAATAACATTGGCGTTAATTACAATCACTTTAGCACTTGGGATTTTGAAGGTAATCATAATAGTTTGGAATGGAATATAAATAGCTATGCACAACTTAAAAACTATTGGTTTGTTAATGCGGGTTTAAATTTAAGGCCAAGATCTTATTCAAATTCTTGGTTGCAAGGAGGTCCAAGGTTTAGGCGTGGTGATGGGGTATCCAATTGGTTTGGAGTTGGTACCGACAACAGAAAGAGACTCCGTTTAAATTTTGATGCTTCAACTTCATTTGGACAGCAAGATGAATGGTCATCTTATGATTTAGGATTGGGCATAATGTATAGGCCTAACGATGCCATGAGTATTTCTTTAAGACCATCATACAGTAGCAATAAATCTAAAGTACAATATGTTAATCAAATTGATTATAACGGACAAACACGTTATGTTACCGCCAATATTAATCAGCAAACATTGGCCGCATCAATTCGATTAAATTATACTTTAAACCCAAACCTTACCATACAATATTATGGACAACCATTTATTTCGGCAGGACGATATAATGATTTTAATCATGTAAGTAATCCTTTAGCAGAGGATTTATACGACAAAATAACGCTTTATAATCAAGATCAAATTGCATTCGATTCTTCAAACGACCAATATGATGTCGATGAGAATACCGATGGGACTATAGATTACAGTATTGGTAATCCAAATTTTGCCTTTGTCCAATTTAGATCTAATCTTGTTGTACGATGGGAATATTTACCAGGGTCAGAAATATTTTTAGTTTGGTCACAAGGTGTAACTGGTTTTGACGATGCAAACAATAATTTACTAAGAAATTTAGACAATCAAATTTTGCATCAACAAATTGAAAACATCTTTTTATTAAAAGCTACTTATAGATTTGTGCTATAGTTAACCATTTTTTAGTGATTTTGATTTTTCCCGTAAGAGGATTGAGTCATGCTTTAATTCGAATTGAGTTCTTTGTTCGTCAGTTAATGTATCAGAAGTCCACTAATTTACCTGTCTTTTATTGATAAATGCTCGTCTTGTTTTTGAAGGGTTCACAGGAATTTGTATTAATAATCATTTAATCATTCCATTGTTGGATTTGATGTATTAATGAGTATAATTAAGAATCAAATATTTTTGAAAATTTTATTCATGATATATTTCAGGGTTTGGGTAAAAAGCGGCAATAGCAAACCAATAACTTACGACTGACTTTGAAATCGTTAACGTTTCTCCTGTTCTAGGGCCAGATATCGCATTGCCAAAAATTGACCATTCATTACCTTCATTATCCTTAAAAAAGGATTCATTGTCTGTAAAATTATACTCAAACTCTAAATTAGAGTAAGGTTCAGAAAGTTTAAATGCATTTATGAGATTTTCGTTTCCTGCAATTAAATATTCATTATTCTGAAATGTTTCTTTAATGATATTACCATTGGTAAAATTTGAGAAACGGTATACTTTAGAAATTCCATTATCTATAATTGCATATACACGCTCTTTGTTTGGCAATGTATTATTTGTTGGCTTAGCCGGAAAAATGAAGTAATTATCATTAGTCTTATAGCGTCCATATGGGTATGTGCCATAATTTCGTGAAAATCCTGTATCTAAACTTAATACTTTTGTGTTTGGGTATATTTTTTTCCAAATCCCCCAAGTTGTTTCAACAACATCGCCTAAGATTGGTTCATCACCTAGGGCAGGACCATTAACACATTGAAGTTTTAATTGAGACCACTTACTGTCACTTATTCTATCGTATAGGATTAAGTTTGCATTATATAATAAACCAGAAACACCAAAAGCGGAAAATTCGAAATCTGCATAGCTTTTCCAAGAAAAGCCAGTACCGGTTAAAGGACAATAATTTAAAGTTATAAACTCATCATTGAATTTATCGTTAATAACCTCATGCCAGTCTAAAATTAAATGGGGATATGCTCTGGCTTCATTATTTATTAATATCCCAACTACTAACTCGTCATCATCCAAATAACTCGCGTCTGAGTGATTAGCACTTACAAATATTGGATTATCTATCGACGGAATTCCATCTTTCCCTGGGCCTCCATCCCTCACTTCATCAATTGGAATTAACCAATCTGAATTCCCATCAGATCCTCCATCAGACCCATCTCCATCAGACCCATCTCCATCGGACCCGTCTCCATCAGACCCATCTCCGTCTGTTATGGTGGATGTGCCATCTGAACTTTGATTAATAGTATCACTATTACTACATGACACAATAAACATTAAAAGGACAAACAAGTAAATAACATCTTTTTTCATAGCATTCAATTTAGTATTAATTCATTTTTGGGATTTAACTTAATCAAGATTCCAGTAGTTAATCTGTACGATGGGGTCAATTGAGTTCCGTCGACATTGCTGTATAGTGGCAGCTCTATTTTACTGGAAAATGAAATATTAGGAGTTAAGTTGATTGAGAAATTGGGGATTATGGACAACCAATCACCACCAGTGTTTTCCAAATCAAAATCATTAATTTGATCTTTTGATACGGTTCTGTACTTTAATGAGATACTTGGGTTCACTAACGAATTTAATAGTAAAAATTGATCAGAGAAGCTAGCAAATGTTTGAAATTCATTTCCAAATTTGTATGTTAAATCCCCTAAATAATTATTGTTTTCTCCAGTTGTTCTATACGTTACTCTTGCTGAAAATGTTAACGTTGGTCTAAAAGCGAAGTTTTTTGATGCGGCCCCCCAATATATTACATCCCAAGTATTGCTGCCTGGCTGTAAATCGGCATTTAGTGTTATACCTTCATTATTCTTTTCAGTTGAAGACCCTAAAGGAATTTTTGTCCCTATCCCCAAAGTTGTACTACTGTTGGACCCTATTAGATTTTTAAAGTTGTACTTTAATAAAAGAACACCGTCACCGATTCCTGATGATTGATCTAAATTTTCATTTCCAAATTGAGTGATTTTTCGACGTTGATTGACCCATGTAAATAAGCCTTCAAAAGAAAAATTATTAGTAATGGCATAACTTGCATTTAGTAAAACGGAGTGTGTTATGCGAAGTCTTGCATTATCGTCAAGTTTTTCGGTTCCAGTATTTAAAGTGTTTAAATTATTATAGTCGTAGTTTATTCCTAATTGAATTGTGCCTTTTTCAGAAATTGGTAAACCCAGACTATTAGAAAGGGGAATTCCACCTGAACAACAAGTTTGTGCATAAGTGTTGGAAAACGGCAACACAAAAATAATTGAAAACAATATTTTCAATTTCATCAGGTACTTCTTTTCCTAATTAAGTCGTTAGAAAAAGAACTCCTTACGGGTTAGTGCTTACTTTAACGTTTTACGACTAAAGTCTTAATTATTAATAATGGGTATGTGCTTTTTAGTGTGCTTCCAGCCAATTTTCACCAATATCTAAGTCTACGTCTAGAGGGACGGATAGTGTAAATGCATTTTCCATTTCAGATTTAACCAATGCTTTAATAACATCAAGTTCTGGTTTATAAACATCAAAAACCAATTCATCATGAACTTGTAATAGCATTTTTGTCTTGTAATTACCCTGATTAAGTTTGTTGTGGATGTTAATCATAGCAATCTTTATTATATCTGCTGCACTACCTTGAATTGGAGCATTAACGGCGTTGCGCTCTGCGGCTCCTCTTACAACAGCATTCCTGGAATTAATATCTTTTAAATATCTACGGCGGCCTAAAACGGTCTGTACATAACCGTTATCCCTTGCAAAGTCTACTTGTTGGCTTATAAAATTTCTAAGCTTTGGGTAGGTTAAATAGTAGGTGTCTATTAATTCTTTAGCTTCTGTTCTTGATAAATCGGTTTGATTACTAAGGCCGAATGCAGAAACACCATAAATTATTCCAAAATTTACGGTTTTGGCATTGCCACGTTGTTCACGTGTTACTTCATCTAAAGCAACATTAAACACTTTTGCTGCAGTTGATGCATGGATATCTTCCCCGTTTTTAAAAGCGCTTATCATGTTTTCTTCTTCGCTTAATGCAGCAATAATTCGAAGTTCTATTTGCGAATAATCTGCAGCGAGTAAGGTGTAATTTTCGTTTCTAGGAATAAACGCTTTTCGAACCTGTCTTCCACGTTCTGTTCGGATTGGGATGTTTTGTAAATTAGGATTATTACTACTTAATCGACCAGTAGCAGCAACAGTTTGCATATAATCGGTATGTACTCTACCAGTTTGTTCTAAAACTTGGTTTGGCAGAGCATCAACATAAGTGCTCTTTAATTTTGCAAGACCACGATACTCTAAGATATGCCGGATTATTTTATGGTCTTTTGCTAAATACGACAATATATCTTCAGAAGTTGCGTATTGTCCAGTTTTGGTTTTTTTAGGCTTATCAACTAATTTGAGTTTATCGAATAAAATCTCGCCCATCTGTTTTGGGGAAGCAATATTAAATTCTTCACCAGCTGCTTTGTAGATTTTTGATTCTAATGTAGCAATATCTTCGTTTAATTTTGTGGATAATGAGTTTAAGAAGTCTTTGTCGAGATTAATTCCTTCCAATTCCATATCAGCAAGTACTCCAAGTAATGGGATTTCTATCTCATCAAATAATTTCTGTGTATTGGCCTCTCCTAATTCTTTTTCAAAATGCTCTTTTAGCTGCAATGTAATATCAGCATCTTCTACAGCATATTCAGTTTGTTTTTCTAAAGGAACATCACGCATTGACAGTTGATTTTTGCCTTTTTTACCAATGAGACTTTCAATAGAAATTGGGGTGTAATTAAGATAGGTTTCGGATAAAACATCCATGTTATGGCGCATATCCGGATTAATTAAATAATGCGCTAACATTGTATCAAATAATTTACCTTTTACCTTGATATTGTATTTGTTTAAAACCTTAATGTCGTATTTTAAATTCTGACCAATTTTTTGAATGGCTTCACTTTCAAAAAATGGACGGAGTTGCTCAATGAGTTCTTGTGCAAGTACTATATCTTCTGGAAAGAGCAAATAGAAACCTTTACCAACTTCCCATGAAAATGCAATACCAACCAATTCGGCCGTTATAGAGTTAAGTCCTGTTGTCTCTGTGTCAAAACAGACACTTTTTTGTTTCATTAAATTCTGAAGGAACAATTTGGTAGCTATACCAGTTGTTATGCTTTGATAAAAATGTGAATTAGTTTCAGAGGTTTTTCGAGAGTATTCTGAAGTGGGTTCTTCCGGTTGGTTGCTGAGCGAAGTCGAAGCGCCAAATAATGAAAATTGACCACTACCCGCACTACTTTGCTTGGTTGATGCTGCTTTCACTTCTTTTTTAGCTTCAACAGGTGCATTCACGTTATTTGAAGGTTCAACCGAAAAAGTTTTTAGTAAATTTTCCGTTAAACGCCTAAATTCTAAATCTTGAAAAATTTGTTTTACTTTTTCAAAATCTGGCGTGTTTAGCTCAAAGTCCTTTTCATCAAATACAACAGGAACATCGAGCATTATGGTTGCTAATTTTTTTGAAAGTAAACCTAATTCAGCACTGGCTTCAACCTTTTCTTTCATTTTCCCTTTGAGCTCGTGAGTATTGGCTAATAGGTTTTCCATACTGCCATATAGAGCCAAGAATTTTTTGGCGGTTTTTTCACCAACACCAGGGAGTCCTGGAATATTATCAGATGCATCTCCCATCATGCCAAGAAAATCAATCACCTGTAGAGGGTCTTTAACTTCAAATTTTTTCTGAATCTCTGGAATTCCCCAAGTTTCATATCCACCGCCAAACATTGGGCGGTACATAAAAATATTTTCTGACACCAACTGTGCAAAATCTTTATCAGGAGTCACCATAAAGGTTTGATAGCCTTGTTTCTCAGCTTGTTTGGACAAAGTGCCTATAACATCGTCTGCTTCAAAACCTTCTTTCACCATTATTGGGATATGCATTGCTTTTAAGATTTCTTCGATGTAAGGAACAGCAATCTTTATGGCTTCTGGTGTAGCGTCTCTATTGGCTTTGTAAGCTTCAAACATTTCAACACGGTCTACACTGCCACCTCTATCAAAACAAACAGCCAAGTGGTCTGGTCTTTCGCGTTTAATTACATCTAAGAGTGAATTCATAAATCCCATTATGGCAGACGTATCAAGTCCTTTTGAGTTTATTCTAGGATTTTTTATAAAGGCGTAATAACCACGGAAAATTAAGGCGTATGCATCTACTAAGAAAAGACGTTTTTGTTCAGACATTGAATTCGTTTTTGAAGATTATAAAACTACGAAAAGTTATGCTTCAAAAAGATATTAATTGAATTGCAATTTGTAATTTTCGGAACTAAATAAAGAGACATGAACACGTTTTCAATAGCCATTCACGGGGGCGCGGGGACTTTGGTAAAGGGCATGATGACTCCAGATCTTGAAAGTCAATATAAAAGTGCACTTAAAAAGGCTTTAGATTCAGGTTATAAAACCCTAGAAGAGGGCGGAAGTGCCGTTGATGCCGTTGAATTGTCTGTAAAAGTACTTGAAGATTCATCCTTGTTCAATGCAGGAAAAGGAAGCGTATTCACGGCGAGTGAAACACATGAAATGGACGCAAGTATTATGGATGGTGACACTTTAAAAGCTGGCGCGGTGTCTTTAATAACAGGTATTAAAAACCCAGTGTCTTTGGCTCGCGATGTTATGGAGAAAAGCGAGCATGTGTTTTTGGCTGGAGAAGGAGCAATGCAGTTTGCAAAATCACTTAATTATAAGCAGGAAGAGGAAGATTATTTTTATGATGAATTACGACATCAACAATGGCTAGAGATTAAAGATACCGATAGTTTTCAATTAGACCATTCATTAAAAAAGGACTCTAAATTTGGTACGGTTGGCGCAGTTGCTTGCGATAAAAAAGGAAATATCGCAGCGGCTACTTCTACTGGTGGAATGACCAATAAAAAATGGGGAAGAGTGGGTGATAGCCCGATGATTGGCGCAGGAAATTACGCTAACAATAAAACATGCGCTGTAAGCTGCACAGGTAGTGGTGAATTTTTTATTAGGGGAGTTGTGGCATACGATTTGGCATGCTTAATTGAGCATAAAGGATTGTCTTTAAAAGAGGCTGCAAATGAAGTAATAAACAAGCGTATAGTTGAAATTAACGGAGATGGTGGTTTAATTGCTGTTGATGCAAACGGTGACATTGCTATGCCTTTCAATACTGAAGGGATGTACAGAGCTTGCAAATCTTCAAATGGGAGCGAAGAAATCTCTATTTATAATTAAGATTACTGCCTTTACCGAGGTTTATATAAAATCAGCCTCAATAGGCAACACTTTAATTTCTCTAGATTTAATATTAAAATGATCGCCATTGGAAAGTACGTGAACGATTAGATTGGTCATTGTCATTGGAGTTCCCATTTGTAAAACTTTTTCATTGTTATGTATAAGTTGGCTACCGTCAAAAACAATAGCCATTCCAGAGCCAATAACGGTGCAATCTGCTCCATTTTTAATTATCATCCCGGTATCTTCTGCCAATCCGATACCAACTAAATTTGGGAATTTTGCCACTGCTTCAGATTGCCTTCCAAAACGACCTCTTCTAATAAAGTGTGTGTCAATGATTAAGCCAGGAATTAGCCCAAATCCATTATACATTTTTACGGCACCTTTAATGAAAGCTTCTTTGCTACTGCCTCCTGCAATCATCTCTTCTGCCATTACCATAGCACCGGCACTAGTTCCCGCAATTACAAATCCAGATTCATTTTTGTAACGTTCAGAAAGTATGTTATGGATAGTCGTTCCGCCAATTTTATCAGTAATTTTAGATTGATTACCACCAGAGAACATGACACAATCTGCACGTTTAATAAGGTTGATGTTTTCTTCTTTTTCAGAATCCTTTTTACTTCTAATATCAAGTACGAATACATTTTTGCAACCTAATTTAGCAAAAGCACTTAAATAATTTTCACCAACTTCTTTCGGAATGCTTGAAGCTGTGGGAATAATCACAATAGTTGCATTAATGCCACCAGCTTCCTTGACCACATGGAACAAAATACCATCATCAATAAATTCTAGAGTATATAATTCACTGTCTTCTATGCCTTTATCTTCATTTCCTCCAATAGGAATTAATGTGCCTTTTATCATCTGTCCTTAATCGCGCTTAACAAGTTAGTTTGGACAAAAATAAACTAATTTTTTAATTGAAAATTGTATATATTTATAATCTTTCGCAACAATTAATTTAAAATCAACTCAATGAAAATAATAGGTATAAATGCAATGCGAGGCCCTAACTATTGGTCTGTTAGACGGCACAAACTCATAGTAATGGTCCTTGACCTGGAAGAAATGGAAGAGTTGCCCTCAAATAAAATTGATGGTTTTAAAGAGCGATTAGAAGCTATGTTTCCTACTATGTATGAGCATCGTTGCTCGGTGGGAACGGCGGGAGGATTTTTTGAGCGCGTAGAAGAAGGCACATGGATGGGACATATCATTGAGCATATTGCCCTTGAGATTCAGACACTTGCTGGTATGGATGTTGGTTTTGGTAGAACACGTGGTTATGGTGAGCATGGAGTCTACAATGTTGTGTTTGCTTATATGGAGGAAAAAGTTGGTCGATTTGCCGCAGAAAGTGCAGTTAGTATTTGTGAAGCATTAATAAAAGGGGAGACCTATGATTTGGATGATGATATTCAAGAAATGCGGGTTCTTAGAGAGGCAGAACGTTTAGGACCAAGTACGGGATCTATTGTTGAGGAAGCCGCAAGTAGAGGCATCCCATGGTTTCGATTAAACAAATATTCGTTATGTCAATTGGGATATGGCGCTAATCAAAAACGAATACAGGCAACGGTTACAAGCGAAACTAGCAGTATTGGTGTTGAAATAGCATGCGATAAAGAAGACACAAAATATTTATTGGAACAGGCAGAAGTTGAGGTGCCTAGGGGTGACATAATTAGACGTGAAAGTAGTCTTAAGGAAGCATGTAGATATGTTGGTTATCCCTTAGTTATAAAACCAGTTGATGGGAATCATGGTCGTGGAATAACTGTTGATATACAAAATTATGACGATGCGCTAGAAGCTTTTAGACAAGCAAAAGAGAGTTCACGAAGTGGAGCCATTATTGTTGAAAATTTCATTACTGGAGAAGATTACAGGTTATTGGTAATTAATAATGTTCTAGTGGCTGCAGCCAAAAGAACACCTGCTCACGTCATGGGTGACGGAAAATCAACGGTTCAAGAATTAATAGATGTTGTAAACAATGACCCAAGACGTGGTTATGGACATGAGAATGTTCTAACACAAATTACAGTTAACGATTTGACTAAAGCCATTATAAAAGATGCTGGATATACTTTAGACTCAGTAATTGCTAAAGACGAAATGCTGATACTAAAAGATACCGCCAATTTAAGTACGGGCGGCACTGCAGAGGATATTATGGACATTGTACATCCCGCAAATGTTTCAATGGCTGAAAGGATTTCAAAAATTATTGATTTGGATATATGCGGCATCGATATTATGACTACAGATATTTCTAAACCATTATCCGAGACCGGAGGTGCTGTATTAGAAGTAAACGCAGGACCGGGGTTTAGAATGCATTTAGCGCCGACTTCAGGACTACCCCGAAATGTTGCTGCCCCTGTAATTGATAAGTTATTTCCTAAAGGTCAAACTGGACGTATTCCTATAATAGCCATTTCTGGAACTAACGGAAAAACAACAACAACACGCCTGATAGCCCATATAGCAAAATTAAATGGGCAAAGGGTTGGATACACCACAAGTGACGGTGTATATATTCAAAATAGACTTTTAATGACTGGAGATTGTACTGGACCGGCTAGTACCGAGTTCGTGCTTAAAGACCCAACGGTTAATTTTGCCGTCTTAGAATGCGCTAGAGGCGGATTGCTTCGTGCGGGACTTGGGTTTAAGAAATGTGATATTGGTATTGTAACCAATGTAGCAGCAGATCACTTGGGATTAAAAGGGATTCACACCATTGAACAACTAGCAAAAGTTAAAGGTGTTATCCCAGAAACAGTATTGCCAGATGGCTATGCTATTTTAAATGCAGATGATGATTTGGTTTACGATATGAGAAGAACTGTTGATTGTAATGTAGCGCTCTTCTCTATGGATGAAAATAATCCTCGTATAAAAGCCTTGCAACGAATGGGAGGAATAACAGCAGTTTATGAAAACGGATTTGTTACAATTTGTCGTGGTGAATGGAAAATGAGAGTGATGAAGGCTGAAGACATTCCGTTAACTTATGGAGGCAAAGCAACATTTATGATTCAAAATGTGCTTCCTGCGATTCTTGCAGCTAATATTCAGGGTATCAGTATTGAAGATATGAAAGCTGCTTTAGAATCTTTTATTCCGTCAGCTACACAAACTCCAGGGCGATTAAATTTATTCAAATTTGAGAATTTCACGATTTTGTTAGACTATGCTCATAATCCAGCTGGGATGAGAGCACTTCAAAATTTCGTAAATAATCTTGAAGCAACAGTTAAAGTTGGTATTATTGCAGGCATAGGAGATAGGCGTGAAGAAGATAATAATGAAATGGGAAGTATAGCTGCCGAAATGTTTGACGAAGTTATTATTCGTCAGGATAAGCATTTACGTGGTAAAACGGAAGAGGACCTAATTAAAATGTTAAATGACGGTATTAAGATGAAGAATCCAAATAAAAAGACAACAATTATACCTTCTGAGAAAGAAGCAATTACTTATGCAATTAAGAATGCTGTAAAAGGATCTCTAATAGTACTTTGTAGTGATGTTATACCAGATGCCTTAGATCTTGTTCAAAAATTTAAAGATCAAGAGGCAAAAGGAGAGTTGGTCTTTACAAATTAAATATGAGTGCAATTGAGATATAAAAAAAGCCGCACATTGTGCGGCTTTTTAAGCTATTTATTATTTTGTTAAAAATGAATTTAACTCATTACAGTAGCCTTACGCTTTAACTGTAAGCTCTTTATATATGCCTCAACGCTAATAATATCGTTACTCTTTTTAAAGTTAAGGTCTAAATTTTGTGTTTTTGGATTAATGCTGATATGATCAATTTTTTTAATAGCAACTTCAACGTTAATAGTAGTATCTATATTAGACATTACTATTTTAGAATCGTTTTGCGCAGTAGCGAAAAAAGGAATGATTAAAAAGGCGATTACTATTAATACTTTGTTCATAACTTGGGGTTTGAATCTGAAACAAAGTAAAGGCACACAATGAGTTATTGCTTTAAAAATTTGACCAAATGCAGAGAAATCTAGTTTATTTGAATTGTTTTGAGCAAAATATCGACGAACTACACAAATTCTACTATTCTCATAAAAATACGACATGTATTTTAAGGATTAAAAGTGCTTTTAATCTATTGTAAACAAAGGGTTTAATGGAATTTTAAAGAAAAATTTAATACTATTTATAGATGAATGGTGAAATTGTATCGATGAACAAAACTAACTCTCTTTGATATAATAATTAGATTGTATGCTTTTATTAGATCCCTCTTGATATTTGGTCATACTAAACCATTGATGTATGGAATAAGAACCTGTATTGCCCTGTTTATTAACCGCGATATATCCTACTTGAAAGTTTTTATAATCACAGTTAGGCTTGCTTACAATTCGTCTAATGGCTTCTTCACAGGCTTCTTGAGGTGTTTTGCCTTGACGCATGAGTTCGACTACTAAAAAGCTTCCTACGGTTTTAACAACCTCCTCACCTAAACCAGTAGCAACAGCGGCCCCAATTTCGTTATCAACAAAAAGCCCTGATCCAATAATAGGAGAGTCACCTACGCGCCCAGCCATCTTATAAGCCAATCCACTTGTTGTACAAGCACCAGAGATATCTCCATTTTTGTCAATGGCCAACATTCCAATAGTGTCATGGTTCTCAATATTGATAATTGGTTTGTAATCGCTTTTTATTTTCCACTCTTCCCAAGCCTTCTTAGATGCTTCAGTCAGAAGATTTTCCTTTTCATATCCATTTTCATAAGCAAATTGCTCTGCGCCTTTTCCCGCAAGCATTACATGTGGAGTATCTTCCATAACTTTACGGGCTATAGAAACCGCATGCGTTACATTTTGCAGATATACAACAGACCCACAGTCGCCATGCTTATTCATAATGCAAGCATCTAATGTGACGTTGCCTTCTCTATCTGGCAAACCACCCTTTCCAACAGATTGTCCTTTTTCATTAGCTTCTTCAATCATACAACCCTGCTCAACAGCATCTAATGCTGTTCCGCCTTGTTCTAAAACCTCCCATGCTTTTGCTGTTGCGTTTTTTACGTCCCATGTTGCAATAATTAATGGTAATGAAGGATTTACAGAAGATAGAATCACTTTCTTGTCTTTTGTTTCTTCACAACCTACTAATGATGAGCCTATCGCAATTCCAACACTTGTTAGGGAAGCATTTTTAATAAAGTTTCTACGTTTCATGATGCCAATGTTTTTTTTGAGTTTTTATAGCCATACCACAAAATATAGCTATAACAGATTATGATAAAAAATAACGCCATCTTAAATCCAATAGAGTCAGTTAAATAACCATATAAAGGAGGAATGATGGCTCCACCAACTATTGCAGTACACAATAGACCTGATGCTTTCGCCTTTAGATATCCTATACCATCAATAGCCAAAGTAAAAATTGTTGGGAACATTATGGAGTTGAACAAACCTACAGCTAAAATGCTCCACATACTGACTAACCCAGTTGTGCTAATTGATATTATGATTAATGCGATAGCTAAAGTTGCAAAGATACCGAGGACTTTTCCTGGCTTCATTATTTTGGTTAAATAAGATCCTATAAAGCGACCAATCATAGCGCCTGACCAATAGAAGGTTACGAATACACCAACTATAGCTTTGCTATCATTTTCTGTTAATCCCGTATTTAAGAAACCCTCAGCGATTGATTTCATCAAACTACTTTCTTTAATAACTGTTACTAAATTCATATCTAAAAAGTAGTTTACTAAATAGCTGCCAATTGCAACTTCTGCACCTACATAAAAGAAAATCCCTAAGACACCAAGCATGAGGTTTTTATTCTTAAAAGCTTCAGCATAAGTTCCAGTATCCGATTCATTCATCATTTTTGGAAGCTTTGCAAATAAAAATATTAGAGAGATTAACCCAATAAATAGTGCTAGACCTAAAAAAGGCATTTGTACCGCAGAAGCTTCAGAGGCTAAATAACTTTCTTTTGCTGCTTTAGTAAGTGAATTAATTTCGCCTTCAGTTTTAATAGTATCACTTAAAATAAATAAAGCCCCTATTGCTGGTGCAATTGCTGTTCCTAAAGAATTGAATGCTTGTGATAAGTTTAGACGACTGGAAGCTCCTTGTTCGCTGCCTAAAACAGCTACAAACGGATTTGCAGCTACTTGCAATATGGTCATACCACCTGCCAAGATAAAGTAAGCCAACATAAAAACGCTAAATACACGATAGGATGCTGCCGGATAAAATAGCAAACATCCCAAAGCCATAGTGAACAATCCAAGTATAATGCCTCGTTTATAGCCTATTTTAGATAAAATGTAACTGGCTGGAATAGAAAGCAAAAAATAAGCTCCGAAAAAAGCAAATTGAACCAATCCTGCCTGAAAGTATGTGAGTGTAAATAATTCTCGCAAACGTGGAATTAAGGAATCCACCAGTACGGTTATAAACCCCCAAAGAAAGAATAATACAGTTAGTAAAATGAAGGAAGAACGATAAGATTTTGGTTGGTTCATAAATGCGTTAGTTGATTTTTGTTTCTTGTCCGAATTGAAGGCGGTACCCATTGTTGTCGTAAATAGCGAATTCACGCATACCATATTCAAAATTCTCAATTGGGTAACAGATGTCGACCTTGTCTTTTAAAATTTGCCAGATCACATCAATATCATCAGTGTTAATATATAGACTGCCCGTCATGTAGGTATTACTGTGGTCATCGTCATAAAATCTAGCTGAAAACATTATGGCAACATCATCTTTTTGAACAACGGCCCAGTCGTTTTTCTCTCTTTCTGTGCATTTGAAATCGAGAATAGTTTCGTAGAATTTAATGGTTTCGTCCATATTTTCTACTTCAAGCAGGGGTGTTAAACTATTGAAAGGCATATATTAATTTATTATTATTTCATCTACAAATAACCAACTTCGGCCGTCATGTTCATGACCTAAGTGCCATTCTGGAAGCTGTCCCAATTTTTTGGCAATGATTTTCACATAGCGGTAATTTGCTAAGGACTTTTTAAATTCAACTTTTTTTATCGAAACATCTTCGGACGAGGTTATATCTTCAAATTTATAATCATCTATAGGTTTAAAGTTTTTCCCATCTTTTGAAACCAAACACTCAACAGTAGTTGGGTAAAAAATCCAAGAGCGTAGGTCTTTTAGAAAATTTACTGCTATTGTGCTAATGTTTTTTTCTTTTCCCAAATCAACAATAGCAATCAGGTCTTCATCAAAATAGCCTTGCCACGTTCCTGTTCTAAAATCTTCAGTGCCAATGATTCCGTCGATTAAAGCATCATTGCCACCGGCGTTATATTGATTTGCATAATCCGTTTCTAAAGTAATACTTAGGTTTGGGTCGATTTTGTAGAACCTAGTAGTAATTTCAGAACTTTTAATACCAGACTTTTCTGCATAAACCGTTATTGTCATGGGTTCCGAAACACTGATTGGGTTTTCGTATTTAATAAAAGTGGTATTATCCAATTTATAAAAAATGTAGGCTTCTTCATCAACTGACTCAAGAACAACCTTAGTTGACCCTTTAAAAGCTACATCGCCTTTTGCAATAAAAGGAGCAGGAACTATAATATGTTCTGTAATTTTGGTTACAGGTTCTTGTCCTTCTTGTGTTCCCCAGCTTGATGGGGCATTTGTCATTTGAAATTCTAAGGTTCCTCCGTTAATTATCTCTTCATGCTCTAGATATGTTCGTTCAAATGATTTTCCATTTAATAATACATTATCTATATAAATGTTTTCATCACTCAAATTGTGAGCTACAATGGTAAATTTTTTGCCATTCTCTAAGTTGATGGTTGATTTATCAAATAAAGGACTTCCAATTATATACTCATTAGAAGCTGGAGTCACTGGGTAAAAACCCAAAGAACTAAAAACGTACCAGGCACTCATTTGGCCGCAATCTTCATTTCCTGAAATACCATCAGGCGTGTTTTTATACAATTCGGTCAAAATTTGATGGACTTTTTCTTGCGTTTTGAATGGTTTATTTACAAAATTGTATAAATAAGCCATATGGTGACTAGGTTCATTGCCATGCGCATATTGACCAATTAAACCAGTTATATCAGCTTGATTTCTTCCTGATGTTTCTGCTTCGGCAACAAATAATTTATCCAGATTTGACTCTAATATATCTTTTCCCCCAAGTAGTTTAATAAATCCTGAAATATCTTGTGGCACATAGTAACTATATTGCCATGAGTTGGCTTCGGTATAATTGAAATTGACTTCATAGGGGTCAAATGGCTTAAACCAAGTATTACGAAAACGACCTCTCATAAATTGAGATTCTGGGTCAAAAATGTTTTTATAGTACTGCGCACGCTCAGAAAATGTTTTATAATCATCATCTTTTCCCAGGTCCTTTGCCATTTGAGCAATGGTCCAATCGTCGAAAGCATATTCAAGCGTTTTAGAAACAGACTCGCTTTCTTTTTCAACTGGAATATAACCCAAGGATTTATAAGATTCTAACCCCAATTTATCTTGATTAGCCGAGTGTTTCATAGCTTCAAAAGCTTTATTAACATCATAACCTCGCAAGCCTTTGAGGTAAGCATCTCCAATTACTGGAACGGCATGATAACCAATCATACATCCTGTATAGCAGCCAGATAAATCCCAAATAGGCATAATCCCACCTTCATCATATTTTGCTAAAAAAGTATTTATAAAATCATTGGTTCGGTCTTGTTCAATAATTGTGTACAAAGGGTGTGCAGCTCGATAGGTGTCCCAAAGTGAAAACACTGTGTAATAGTCAAAATCTTTAGTTTGATGGACTTTTAAATCCATACCACGATACCGTCCATCAACATCCTGATATAAATTTGGGGCAATCATGGTGTGGTATAATGCAGAGTAAAAATTGGTTTTGTAATCGGTGTTGGTGCTTTCAATAACAATTTTTTCAAGTTGTTTTTCCCATGAATTTTGTACTTCTAATTTGATATCCTCAAAAGGTTTGTTCTCAATTTCTTCACGACGGTTTTTGCGGGCGCCTTCTTCATCAACTGCTGAGATTCCTATTTTAATTTCTAGAGCATTAGTTTTAGTGTTTTCAAATTCAAAAGCAACTTTTACGGTTTTGCCTTCATTTTTACCATCTAAGAAGGTCATATTTTTAAAGGGCCTTGAAAATTGGATATTATAAAATAAGTATTGGTTATTGGCCCAGGCTTTAGAATGTCTATAGCCGCCTATTTCTGTATTTGAATAGAGATTCACTTTGGAGCTCAAAACCTCATCACGATGTTCTAAATCAAGAATTACAATTTGTCTTGATTTTTTTGGAAAACTATAATGATGTATTCCACTTCGTTTAGAAACGGTTAATTCAACATCTATTTCTGTTGAATCAAGATGAACAGCATAATATCCTGGTTCAGCTATTTCATTGTCATGACCAAAGTGAGCACGATAGCCTTTTTTACCATCTTCACCATTGTTAAAATTTACTTCGTTTGTAGGCATTAGTAAGATGTCACCATAATCAGAAACCCCAGTACCACTGAGATGAGTGTGAGAAAAACCATAAATAAATGAATCACTATAATGATAGCCAGAACAGCCATCCCAACCGTCTAATCGAGTATCAGGACTTAATTGCATCATTCCAAACGGTGAGGTAGCTCCAGGAAAAGTGTGACCATGACCTCCAGTGCCAATAAAGGGGTTAACATAATTAATTAGTTGTTGGTCTTTTTGTGTGAGATTTATGGCTTCTTTACTAGAACAGGAACATAGAATAAAAAAGGAAATATATAAAGACAGTTTTAGTAATCTTTTCATTGGCTGTGAAACGTTTCTTTTGTTCCAAAAATTAGTTAGATAAAGATATTGAAATTAATTAAAATCAGGCTTTTTGGCGAAATTTCTTAATATACTAAATCCATCAAATCTTAAGGTATCGTTAAATCTAATTCAGAGCATAAGGAACTACTTAAAATTCAAGTATATTTGATGAAATTGTACTATGATTCGTTGGGTTATATTTATTGCTATATTCGGTATTATTGACTTTTATGCATTTCAAGCGGTCAAAACTTCTTTTAGAAGTAAAGGATTGAATATTGTCTATATTATTCTCTCACTGATTGTTCTTGGTAATTTTATTTATCAGATAGCCTCTACAGGTAGAAGCATTGGAATACATCTAAAAATGAATCTTGCAATTGGGCTTTTTCTTACCTTATATATTCCAAAAATAGTGATACTATGCATTATGTTTGGGGAAGATGTGTTTAGAGTGCCTCAAGCATTATTTCGCTATTTTACTGAAGGAGGAAATACAGAAAGCACGGGGTATATGCCTTCTAGGCGAAAATTTGTGAGCCATATTGCCTTGGGATTGGCGGCCATACCATTTGCTTCATTTTTATATGGAATGGTTGTGGGGAAATACAATTTCAAGGTTTTGAAATATACCTTGCATTTTGATGATTTGCCAGATGCATTTGATGGTTATAGAATAACTCAGATTAGCGATATACATAGTGGTAGTTTTGATAATAAAAGTAAGATTGAATATGCAGTCGATTTGGTAAATGAACAACAATCCGACCTAATTTTATTCACAGGTGATTTGGTTAATAATAAAGCAACAGAGATGTTGCCTTGGAAAAAAACATTTAGCAAATTAAATGCCAAAGACGGAATGTATTCAATTCTCGGAAATCATGATTATGGCGATTATGTTCGGTGGGATTCTGAAGAAGCAAAGCAAAAAAATCTAGAAGAACTCGGAAATATTCATAATGAGATTGGTTTTGATTTATTGAAGAACGAAAGTCGGTTTATTGAAAAAGCAGGGCAACGCATTGCGCTAGTTGGAGTTGAAAACTGGGGAAGAGGATTTAAACAGAAAGGAGATTTAGCTAAAGCATCAGATTTAGTTGAAGCTAACGACTTTAAAATATTGATGACGCATGACCCATCACACTGGCAATATGAAGTAATAGAAGATGATTATCATTACCATTTAACACTTAGCGGACATACACATGGCATGCAGTTTGGAATTGAGATTCCAGGATGGATTAAGTGGAGCCCTGTTAAATGGCGCTATAAATATTGGGCAGGAGTGTATCAAGAAAAAGGACAATATATAAACGTAAATAGAGGTTTTGGGTTTTTAGCTTTCCCGGGTCGAGTCGGGATTTGGCCAGAGATTACGGTTATTGAGCTCAAAAAAGGCGCAAAAAGCGCATAATTACGGACAAATGTTATAATTTCTCTGAAATTTGTTTATTTTTATATTTAAGTCAGAGAGAACCTGCCTGATTAAGAGTTGATTAAGACGAGTGTAAGAAGGGGAATTGTATTAATACATTGTATTTAAAGCTTTAAAATATGTCAAAGTTTGGAGAATTAATAGACGTAAGCACTCCTGTTTTGTTAGATTTTTTCACAGAATGGAATGAACAATCCGTGGCTATGCATCCTGTTCTAAGAGATGTCGCAGCTGCACTTGGTGATAAAGCTAAGGTTATTAAAATTGATGTTGATAAAAACAAAGATTTAGCTGAAGCTTTAAGAATAAAGGGGTTGCCAACTTTAATTATCTATAAAAACGGCGAAATGAAATGGCGCCAGAGCGGAGGACAAGACGCAAATACCCTTATTGGACTTGTTCAGGAATACGTTTAAATTTATATCCTTTTTCGCTAAAATATTCTAATGTTTTTGGAAGGGCATATTTCATGTTATCGCATGCTTTAACACTATCATGAAATACAACAATACTACCTGAATTGGTGTTATCGATTACGTTTTTCAAACATTGCTCATGAGTTATGTTTTTATCCCAATCTATAGAAAGCACACTCCACATTATTATTTTGTATCCTAGTGCAGATGTTTTTTTAATTTGTTTTGGCGTTATCTGACCATAAGGAGGGCGAAATAGATTAATCCTTCTTGGAGTTTTCGATAATTTGTCTATGATACTTTGAGTTTCTGTAATATTCTCTATATATGATTGCGTTTTAGTACTCCAGCCTTTAATATGATTAAGGGTGTGGTTGCCAATTGAATGTCCATTGGAAATAATTTTTTTAAAGATTTCAGAATGGTCTTCAATATTCTTGCCTATGCAAAAAAAAGTTGCTTTCGCATCAAATTGTTTAAGAATGTCTAATGTCCATTCAGTAATTTCAGGTGTTGGACCATCATCAAAAGTGAGATAGATTATCTTTTCATTTGTTGGAATATCCCAAACTAAGTTTGGAAAAAAACTTTTAACAAGTTTTGGAGTAAAGGCCGGCGTTAAGGTCATTATTCAAAAGTGCTGTCAATATCTATAGCATTTGATTCGGGAAGAATATCTATGTCTTCTCTTTCAATTGGGTCGGGTTCTTCACCGGTAAATAGTCTTATAAAGTTATTATATTTCTGCATTTCAGCTTCAACAAATTCTTGGTCTTCGTATATCATTAATACATCAATCAAGCCTCTGTATCGGCCTATATCGGTGGATATTTCTTCAATACGTTGTCCCTGTTTTTCTTCGCTTAAAGTACTAAAGTACGTCAAGCTTTCTTGATACTTCTTTGAAACCTCATTGTATAATTCTCGTCCTTTGTTTTTTGCCTTTACTTCGTAATATGCACCAATAAAAGGCTCTAGTAGGGTATAGTATCCAAAAACATCAACTGGCATTTTTTCCATGGCTAAATCTGCAATTTCTTCAGCTTTATCAAATTGTTCTTCGTTGATAAACGTTTCAACCAATCGTGCTAAATTACCACGGTATGAAATGCCGTTCTTTCTAGTTTCTACATCATGGTATATGTCTTCACTTCCACTATTTCCCCAATCCCATTCTTTTACTAATTTATACATCAACTCGCTATCAATACGGCCCATGTCAAAAGGATTTGCTTTATCAACGGGTGAACTAATTGGCACTAATTTATAACATAAACCGTCTAGTTGAAGATAGTCTTTCATCCAGATATAATCATCGTCCCCAAATGCGCCTCCAGTAAAATAGATAGCACGTTCCCAATTGTTGTTGGCTACAATATCCAACATCAACAACCGATTTTTGTAAAGTGCATTTCCTTTAATTTTAATGTCAATAAATGGCACAATAGCATCAGCATCTTTTTGTTTTACAATTCCATTTTGAAGTACGACATCTTTGTTAACGGGTATTCTAATGTTTTTTGTAGGCAGATAATTAGCATTTAATTCCTGATTTCTTGCACGCGAAATATCATAACCTTTTTGTTGTAATGCATATTTGTATTTAGTCCTTGGGTTATCACTAGTGATAAAATTTAAAGCCTCTTTAATTAATAATGTGTCTTTAAACATTTCCTCAATAATAACGTAGTCCCTTGTTCCATACTTGTATTGGTCATGAGTTAATTGCGATGGTATTGGGTCACTTTCATAGGCTTTCCGTTTCATTTGGTCTATGTACCAATCTGTTTGAAACAAGCTGGTATTAACAACCCTAACATCAGTTCTAACACCTTCTATTTCTTGAAGATACCACAGCGGGAAAGAATCATTGTCCCCAATTGTGAATAAAATTGAGTTGGGAGCACAAGATTCTAGATATTTTCTGGCCATGGCATTTGCAGTTCTTTTGCCAGAACGGTCATGGTCATCCCAATTATTACCCGCTAGAATACCAGGTACTAATACCAAGCATATAATTGTGATTGCAGGCACTAATAATTTTTGCTTTGTAAACTTGCTCAAGATGTCATAAAGGGCATAAACCCCAAATCCTATCCAAATAGCAAATACATAAAAAGAACCCACAACCGAGTAATCGCGTTCACGGGGTTCAAATGGGCGAACATTAGTATAAACTTGAATGGCCAATCCTGTAAACAGGAAGAAAACCAGCATGGTCCAAAAAAGCTTTTTATCGGTATTGTATAAAAAGAATAACCCAATTAAACCTAGGATCAACGGCAAAAAATAATAGGTATTTCTTGCTTTGTTGTTAAGCACATCGCTTGAAAGGTTTTCTTGAGGTAGACCTAAATGTATTTCATCTATAAATTTAATCCCGCTTATCCAGTTGCCATGCAAATCGTACTTGCCTTGTATGTCGTCTTGCCTCCCGGTAAAATTCCACATAAAATAACGCCAATACATATATCCTAGTTGATACTCTAGCATATAAGCAATATTGCTACCGAGTGTTGGTTTTTCAACATCTAAATATGGTCCATATTGTTTTAAAAAAGTATTGTATTGGTCATAATCTACCTTGCCTTCATTTACACGTCCAATAAATTCAGAAACAATGGCTCGAACGTCATTTTGCATTTGGTACTCGGGCTTAATACTAAAATCCAAATAGCCTGTGTAAAGCATATAATTTTCTGCATGTTCTGTACTCCACATTCTAGGCAAAACCGATTTATGCTTAGAATTAGGGTTTTGACTAGCATTTTTATAGTCATTAACTATAATATATTCGCCTTTTGCTTTGTCTTTTTCATATTTAGGTTTATCATCTATGTAGGGATTGTTTTCGTCAAGACCAGAATATTGATCCGTGAATTGAGGCCCGTAAAATAAGTGTGTCTTCGGGTATTGCTCTAAATTGTAGTACGCCAATAATTCTCTTGCACTCGAAGGATTGTTTTCATTGATAATGACATTAGCATTGGCTCTAATTGGTAACATCATCCACGATGAAAAACCAATTATAACGAAGGTTAAACATAAAACACCTGTGTTCAGGTGTTTATAGTGTTTTTTTCTGGTATACTTTAAACCATAGTATAATAATCCGGCTAATAACAAGCCAGCTATCACTGACCCTGAGTTAAATGGAAGCCCTATTTTGTTGACAAAAAAGATTTCCAATGAACTAAATAACCTAAGAATATTTGGGGCCAGTAATTTAAAAATAAATAACAAAATCGCTACAACAACAACATTAGCAGTGATGAAGTTTTTGACAGTTACAGTTTTATAGTTTTTAAAGAAATAGATGAGCCCAATTGCAGGAATTGTCAAGAGTCCCATAAAATGAACGCCAAATGATAACCCAATAATAAATGAAATTAGGATTAGCCATTTATTCCCTCTAGGCGTATTCATGTCTTGTTCCCATCGCAGACCTAAGTAAAACAAAACAGCCATTAATAATGTCGCCATTGCATAAACCTCGGTCTCTACAGCATTAAACCAAAAAGAATCAGTAAAAGCAAAAGCAAGACTACCCACTAGTGAAGCACCTAAAATTGCCTGTCCTTGACTTTGAATAATAGTATCTTTTTTAACTACTAATTTCTTCATCAAAATGGAAATTGACCAAAACATAAACAAAATTGTGAATGCACTTGCAACGGCACTCATCATATTCATCATCAATCCAATTTGAGCATCATTTCCAAAAGTGAATATGGAGAAAAAAGCTCCTAACATTTGAAAAAATGGAGCTCCTGGGGGGTGTCCAACCTGTAACTTTGCTGAGGTTAATATATATTCTCCAGCGTCCCAATAACTAACAGTTGGTTCTACTGTTAAACTGTAAGTAATTAGTGCTACTAAAAAAGCGAGCCAACCTAAAATGGTATTCCATTTTTTAAAGTTGAATTGTATCATAAATCAATATTTGTTACCAATGGCGAATTTAACAATAAATAAATTACAGTAAAGGTTTTTAAGTAAACGTTAAGGCTTTCATATTATTTTTTTAAAAAATGTTTGTGCAAGTGAAACTTTGTTATAAATTTGCATCCTCTTTTAGAGATTGGCCCATGGTGTAACTGGCAACACGTCTGTTTTTGGTATAGAAGAGTCTAGGTTCGAGCCCTAGTGGGCCAACAAAAATTAAAATCCTAATCAAATAACGATTGGGATTTTTTGTTTTTCATGACTATGGAACATATTTTATTTTGTCTGAATATCAACTCTTCTTCGGAATAAAAATCATTTATACTATTAAAAAACCGTTTTAAAAGCTGTAAAATTATTTTGTGCGCATATGTTTTTCTTTTTATCAGGGACAATGAATCTTAATATTATCACGTGAGAAGTCTCTTTGATTGGGTATTAAAACATAATAATTTACTGAAAAATGAGGAGTAAAGCCTTGTAAAAACAAATAATAATATCGTATATTTGCACCGTTGTAAGAAAAAGATTAAATGAGGGGACTAAAAGTCCCCTCTTTTTATACTGAAAAATGTTCAAAAGTACAGTTAAAACATTATTAGATGAGGGACTTGAAGAAAGACAGGATTTGTTTTTAATAAGTTTTGATGTGACTGATGGAAACGCCATTAAAATTGTTATTGATGGAGATAATGGAGTGCTTGTAGAAGATTGTATGTTTATTAGTAGAGCCATTGAACATAATTTAGACAGAGAAGAACAAGATTTTTCTCTTGAAGTCGCTTCGGCAGGAGCAACTATGCCTTTTAATCATATAAGGCAGTATAAAAAGAATATTGGTAGAGAGCTAGAAGTAAAATCGACAGAAAATCAACTGTTCAAGGCACTTCTTGAAACGGCGAATGAAGAAGGGATTACCCTTTCATGGAAAGCCAGAGAGCCAAAGCCTATTGGTAAAGGAAAAGTTACTGTAAAAAAAGAAGTGGCTTTGCCATATAATAATATATTAGAAGCAAAAGTTAAAATAAAATTTTAATCCAGAATAATTATGGAAAACCTTGCGTTAATTGACTCATTTTCGGAATTTAAGGACGACAAACTTATTGATCGTGTAACCTTAATGTCTATTTTAGAAGATGTATTTAGAAATGCATTAAAGAAAAAATTTGGGGATGATGATAATTTTGATATTATTATTAACCCTGATAAAGGTGATTTAGAAATTTGGAGAAACAGAGTTGTTGTGGCAGATGGTGAGGTAGAAGAGCCAAATCAGGAAATCTCGTTGACTGAAGCTCGTAAAATTGAACCAGATTTTGAAGTAGGAGAAGATGTATCGGAAGAAGTGAAACTTATTGACCTTGGTCGTCGAGCAATTTTGGCTTTACGTCAAAATTTAATATCCAAAATTCATGAACATGATAATACTAACATCTATAAGCAATTTAAAGATTTAGTCGGAGAAATATATTCTGCAGAAGTACACCATATTCGTCATCGTGCTATTATTTTATTGGATGATGATGGTAATGAAATCATTTTACCAAAAGAAAGACAGATTCCTTCTGATTTCTTCAGAAAGGGAGAAAATGTAAGAGGTGTTATTGAAAGTGTTGAATTAAAAGGAAATAAGCCGGCAATAATAATGTCAAGAACTTCTCCAGCATTTTTAGAGAAGTTGTTTGAACAAGAAATCCCCGAAGTTTTTGATGGTTTAATCACGGTTAAAAGAGTGGTAAGAATTCCTGGAGAAAAGGCTAAAGTTGCTGTAGATTCCTATGATGATAGAATTGATCCAGTTGGAGCCTGTGTTGGAATGAAAGGATCAAGAATTCATGGTATTGTACGTGAGTTAGGTAATGAAAATATTGATGTAATTAATTACACCAACAACTTACAGTTGTTTATTACAAGAGCACTAAGCCCAGCAAGAGTGACGTCTATCAAGATTAACGAAGAAACAAAGCGAGCAGAAGTGATACTTAAACCAGAAGAGGTGAGTAAGGCAATTGGTCGTGGCGGTCATAACATTCGTTTGGCTGGCCAGCTTACAGGATATGAGATTGATGTATTTAGAGAAGGTGTTGAAGAAGATGTAGAATTATCAGAATTCTCTGATGAAATAGAAGCTTGGGTAATTGCGGAATTGGCAAAAGCAGGATTGGATACAGCAAAAAGTGTTTTAGAACAAGATGTTGACGATTTGGTTAAACGTACCGATTTAGAAGAAGAAACAATTAATGATGTTGTTAGAATTCTGAAAGAAGAATTTGAAGAGTAAAATTTAGTATAATTTGGAGATATTATAGAAAAAGACTCTTCTATTTAAATCCAAAATAAAAAGACATAAACGAGAACGGTTGATACTGTTTGATATTATTAAAGGCAATTTATGGCTGAAACAATTAGATTAAATAAAGTGCTAAGGGAGTTAAATATCTCTATAGATCGTGCTGTTGATTTTTTAGAAACTAAGGGCATAGAAATAGAGAAACGACCTACTACAAAAATTTCTACTGAAGTTTATGAAGTTCTATCTGGGGAATTTCAAACAGATGCTAGCAAAAAAGTAGCCTCTAAGGAAGTTAGTGAAGCTAAGCATAAAGAAAAAGAAGCGCTTCGTATTGAGCGTGAGCGTGAAATTGAAGAAAGACTTAAAAGAGATCAAGCAGCCGCTAACAAAGAAATTGTAAAAGCTAAAACTAAGCTCGAAGGGCCGAAACAAGTAGGCAAAATTGAGTTAGATAAACCAAAAAAGGTAGTGGCCGAAAAACCTGTAAAGGTTGAAGCAAAAAAGGAGTCCAAGGTAGAGTCTAAAACAGAAGTGGAAAAAGTGATTAAAGCACCTGTAAAGAAAGAGGCAGATGCTACTAAGGAAGAAAAAGTTGCTGAAAAACTATCAAAAGCAGAACCTACTGAAGAAGATTCTATTAAAGCGAAAACTATAGAAATTGATGGAGAAGAAGTAGTTGAAGAGAAAGTGACTACTAAATATCAAAAGCTATCAGGGCCAAAATCTACTGGTAAAAAGATTGATTTAACACAATTCAATAAACCTAAGAAAAAGAAAGAGGAGAAAAAACCAGCGGGAAAAGCAGGGGCTGATGCTAAAAAGAAACGTCGCCGAATAAGTAAAGTTGGCGGAGGTTCACCTCAACAAAGTGGTGCAAGACCAGATCAAGGTAGAGGAGCGGTAGGCAATAGAAATAATAATAATAATAAAGGAAGAGGGCAAAGACGTCCGCAGGTTGTTAAAGAAGAGCCTAGTGCAGAGGAAGTGCAAAAGCAAGTACGAGAGACCTTAGAGAAACTTCAAGGAAAATCTAGCAAAGGTAAAGGAGCTAAATATCGTAGAGATAAAAGAGATCACCACCGTCAACAAACAGAGATAGATCAAGAACTAGCTGCGGCTGAAAGTAAAATCCTTAAGGTAACAGAATTTGTTACGGCAAATGAAGTAGCAACCATGATGGATGTTTCTGTTACAGAAATTATATCCGCATGTATGTCACTTGGTATGATGGTTACAATGAATCAAAGACTTGATGCCGAGACTCTTTCAATTGTAGCAGATGAGTTTGGTTATCAGGTGGAGTTTGTAACTTCAGATATTGAAGAATCTATTGAAGAGGTAGAGGACAGCCCAGAAGATTTAAAACCTCGTGCACCAATTGTCACGGTAATGGGTCACGTAGATCACGGTAAGACATCACTTCTAGATTATATACGTAAAGAAAATGTTATAGCCGGAGAGTCTGGAGGAATCACACAGCATATTGGTGCCTATGGTGTTGAGTTGGAAGGTGGTCAGAAAATAGCATTCTTAGATACTCCAGGTCACGAAGCGTTTACCGCTATGCGTGCTCGTGGTGCTCAAGTTACAGATATAGCAATTATTGTTGCTGCTGCAGATGATGATATTATGCCACAAACTAAAGAGGCAATTTCTCATGCTCAAGCGGCTGGAGTTCCTATTGTTTTTGCAATTAATAAGATTGATAAACCTGATGCTAACCCTGAAAAGATTAAGGATGGTCTAGCGCAAATGAATTTATTAGTTGAAGACTGGGGAGGAAAAATTCAATCCCACGATATTTCTGCGAAAGAAGGAACAGGAGTAAAAGAATTATTGGAAAAAGTTTTGTTGGAAGCCGAATTGCTTGAGCTTAAAGCAAACCCCAACAAACCTGCAGTTGGTACTGTTGTTGAAGCGTTTTTGGACAAAGGAAGAGGATATGTATCAACAATTTTAGTACAAGCAGGTACGCTAAAAATTGGCGACTATGTGCTTGCTGGCAAAAATAGTGGTAAGGTTAGAGCGATGCATGATGAAAGAGGAAATGATGTTATCGAGGCTGGGCCATCTACACCAATTTCAATTTTAGGATTAGATGGAGCGCCACAAGCTGGTGATAAATTTAATGTCTTTAAAGACGAGCGTGAAGCTAAGCAAATAGCCGCAAAACGAACACAATTACAACGTGAGCAATCGGTAAGAACACAACGCCATATTACACTTGATGAAATTGGACGTCGTATTGCACTTGGAGACTTTAAAGAATTAAATATTATTCTTAAAGGTGATGTTGATGGTTCGGTAGAAGCCTTAACAGATTCATTTCAGAAATTGTCTACCGAAGAAATTCAAGTTAATATTATTCACAAAGCTGTTGGAGCTATTACAGAGAGCGATGTATTATTGGCAACAGCTTCAGACGCGATAATTATTGGATTTAATGTACGTCCAATGGGCAATGCACGCCAAATTGCGGATAAAGAAGAAATTGATATTAGAATGTACTCGATTATTTATGATGCCATAAATGATCTTAAAGATGCAATGGAAGGCATGTTGTCTCCAGTATTTAAAGAAGAAATCACGGGTAGTGCAGAAATTAGAGAAATCTTTAAAGTTTCTAAAATTGGAAGTATTGCAGGATGTATGGTTACCGATGGGAAAATATTTAGAAATTCGAGCATTCGTTTAATTAGAGAAGGTGTTGTGGTTTACACAGGTGAACTAGCTTCTTTAAAACGATTTAAAGACGATGTTAAAGAAGTTTCTAAAGGGTACGATTGTGGTATGCAAGTTAAAAACTACAATGATATTGAAGAAGGCGATGTATTAGAGGCTTTCCAACAAGTTGAAGTAAAAAAGAAACTAAAGTAAAATCTAAAAAGGATTTGATAGGAATATAAAAAGGCGACCAATGGTCGCCTTTTTATATTTAGAATTTGAGAATATTAAGATCTTTTTCTTTCTTTTTTAGGCTTAAAAATAAAGGCGTTATTAAAGTTCTTTTTTATCATTATCAATGCACGATCAGCTTCAAGACGTGTTTTAAAATTTCCAACCCATATTTTGTAATTTGGGGTTTCATATTTCATAGATGTTGCCCAATCAGAATACGAATTTCTAAATTCTAAACGTGCTTTTTCGGCACCGTTTCGAGGTCCATTATAAATCTGTATTCTATAATTAATGTCTAATTTATTAACTTCCTTTTTTAGTCTTAAAAGGGCATCAATATCTCTATCTTGATTTACAACAACAACACCCTCTTGTGCCAATGTTTTAAGAGATAAAAACAATAAACATGTGGTAGTAAAAAGTACAATTTTGGTGCTTAATTTTGGCATATCATTATTTTTTTTGTGCAAATGTAAAGTATATAAACTTAAACATTGATAATTTTATTATTTAGAATCTTTATAAATTAACTACTAACGCTTATGTAACATTTCTAGAATCGAACTTAAATGTTATTTTTGTCCGAGATTTTTATAACCTTATAGTGTTCTATTTGTATGAAAAAATCGTACCAAAGTTTAGAAGGTAATTCAACTAACGATATGAAAAAGGTGATACACCGCAATTTAACCTCAAGATTTTTGCTTACGGGGTTATTTATTTTACTTATATTTTCAACCTCAGTATTTGCTCAAGATGGGGACCCTGTAAAAGGAAAATCTTTATTTAATACCAATTGTGCAGCATGTCATAATCTCGATAGAAAAATGACTGGACCAGCACTTCGTGGTGTTGAAGCCAGGTTAAGTGATGACGAAGGTTTAGATAGAGACTGGATTTATTCATGGGTAAGAAATAGCTCTGCAGTTATAAAATCTGGAGATTCTTATGCAACTAAGATTTATGCTGAATATAATAATGCTGCAATGACGGCTTTACCACAGCTTTCTGATGAAGATATAGATAATATTTTAGCGTATACAGCACAAGAAAAGACAGCACCAGCAGGAGGAACTGTAGTTGCAGCTGAAACTGTTGTTCAATCTTCAGGAGGGATTTCAAATGAGTTAATTTTAGGGGCTTTAGCAATATTATTCATGTTGCTTGCTCTTGGGTTAATTTTGGTAAATAAAACACTTCGCCGTTTTGCTGAAGCAAATAACATAGAAGTTGCTGAGGAAGTTCAGCGTAAGTCGCTTTGGAAAGCTTTTGTTAAGAATCAGTTTTTAATGTTAATTTTGGCTATATTTTTCTTGTTATCCAGCGCTTATTTTGCCTTTGGTTATTTTATGCAATTGGGAGTTGATCAAGGATATATGCCAGTTCAGCCAATACATTACTCACATAAGATTCATGCTGGTGACAATAAAATAGATTGTATGTATTGCCATTCATCAGCGAGAGTTAGTAAAACCTCTGGAATCCCATCATTGAATGTATGTATGAATTGTCATAAATCAATTTATGAAGTAGCACAAAGCACTGCTACAGCAGAATATTCAAAAGAATTTTATGATGGAGAAATCAAAAAGCTATATGCAGCTGTTGGTTGGGATGATGCTGAGCAACAATATACAGGAGAAACACAGCCTGTAAAATGGGTTAGGATACATAACCTTCCTGATTTTGCATATTTTAATCACTCGCAACATGTTACTGTTGGAGATATTGAGTGTCAAACTTGTCATGGACCAGTTGAAGAAATGGAAGTGATGTACCAACATTCTCCACTAACAATGGGATGGTGTATTAGTTGTCATAGAGAAACTAATGTGAAAGTTAAAGACAATGAGTATTACACAAAAATACACGAAGAGTTATCAAAAAAATATGGCGTAGACCAATTGACCGTTGCCCAAATGGGAGGTATGGAATGCGGAAAATGTCATTACTAATAATAAAGAAGTTAATTCAATTATAATATGTCATCAAACAAGAAATACTGGAAAAGTGTTGAAGAGCTAAATCAAGACAATAGCTCTATGGTTGAGGCGCTTAGGCATAAAGAGTTTATGCAAGAGATTCCTGTGGATGAATTTTTAGGTGATAAAGACACTTTAGAATCATCTTCTACTACACGTCGTGATTTCTTAAAATATATTGGTTTTAGTACTGCAGCAGCTTCTTTAGCAGCCTGTGAAGGACCTGTGATTAAGTCAATACCTTATGTAGTTCAGCCAGATCAAATTATTCCTGGTGTAGCAAATTATTATGCAACCTCAATAGCTAATGGTTATGACTTTGCTAGTATTTTAGTTAAAACACGTGAAGGCCGTCCAATAAAAATTAAAAACAATACTTTAGCAGGGGCAAACGGCAGTGCAAATGCACGAGTTAATGCTTCTGTTTTGGATTTGTATGACAGTCTTAGAGTAGCGCAACCAAAAAAGAATGGAGAAGATAGCTCTTGGACAGAGTTTGATGCTGATACAACCAGCGGACTTAATGCTACCATAGCAGATGGGAAAGACATTGTGTTATTAACACAAACATTTGCTAGTCCTTCAACTTCTAAATTGATTTCTGAGTTTAAAGAAAAATATGGCAATGTACGTCACGTGATTTATGATGCTATTTCAGAATCATCAGCTATTGAAGCATATCAAAATAAATATGGAACACGAGGTTTAGCGAATTACGATTTTTCTAAAGTCCTAACAATTGTTTCAGTTGGAGCAGACTTCTTAGGAGATTGGCAAGGAGGTGGATTTGATTCTAGTTATGCCAAAGGACGAATACCTAATCATGGTAAAATGTCTCGTCATATTCAGTTTGAATCTAATATGAGCTTAACAGGTGCCAATGCAGATAAGCGTGTATCTTTAAAACCAAGTGAACAAAAAATTGCCTTGGCTAAATTATATGGTAAAATTACTGGAAGCTCTGTTTCTGGAGCTTTACCAGCGCATGTAGAAGAGGCTGTAAGTAATGCCGCTTCAGAATTATTAAAAGCAGGCAGTAATGGTGTTGTAGTGACAGGTATTCAAGATGTTAATGCACAAACTGTTGTATTAGCCATTAACGAAGCTATTGCAAGTAAAGCATTTGACCCATCTACAACAATAAAGACTAGACAAGGTGATGATAAAGCAGTAACTAAATTAGTTGCTGATATGAAAGCTGGAACGGTTGGAGTTCTAATCATGAGTGGAGTTAACCCAATGTATACTTTGCCAAATGCAGCTGATTTTGCTGAAGGATTAGAAAAAACACCAATAACTGTTGCATTCTCAATGAAAGAGGATGAAACATCTTCTTTAGCTAATTATATTGCTGCAGCACCTCACTACCTAGAGTCATGGGGTGATGTAGAACTTAAGAAAGGACATTATGGGTTAATGCAGCCTACAATTCGTCCATTATTTGATACTAAGCAGTTCCAAGATGCATTATTAATGTGGAATGGGAACAGTGCCACGTACCATGATTATATAAAAGAAACTTGGAATTCGACTATTCTTAACGGTTCTTCTTGGAATCAAGCACTGCACGATGGTGTATATGTTGGTACAGTTGAAACTGAAACCACTGAGGATACTTCAAATGTTGATGAAAGCACAGTAGATAATTTATCTGCAAATGAAGCGGCAAGAGCATTGGCTTCTATGTCTTCTGATGGATTAGAATTAACATTGTATCCTAAAACAGGAATGGGAGATGGTCAACAAGCTAACAACCCATGGTTACAAGAGTTTCCAGATCCTTTAACTAGAACAACTTGGGATAATTACTTAACCATGTCTAGTGCAGACGCCGAACAATATGGTGTTACAAACTGGCATGAGGCCGCAGGGGGTTTAAATTCTAGTTTAGTAGAATTAACCGTAAATGGGGTTCCGGTTACAGTTCCTGTAATCATTCAACCAGGTCAAGCAGTTGGCACTTTAGGATTAGCTTTAGGATATGGTCGTAAAAACGGACTAAAAAGTGAAATGCAAACTGGAAAAAATGCGTACCACTTCTATAAAGATTTTGATCCAGTTCAGTCTGATGTTTCGTTAAGCGTAGTTGGTGGAGAGCATGAATTTGCTTGTGTACAACTTCATAACACCTTAATGGGTCGAGGAGATATTATTAAGGAAACAACGCTTGAAATATTTAATACTGAAAAATCAAGTGTTTGGAACGCTGTACCAACGGTGTCTTTAAATCACGAACCAGTACCTGTAAATTCACCAGAGGTTGATTTATGGGATGAGTTTGATCGTTCAATTGGGCATCATTTCAATTTATCTGTTGATTTAAATGCATGTACAGGATGCGGCGCATGCATCATTGCTTGTCATTCAGAAAATAATGTACCTGTAGTTGGTAAAGAAGAAATTAGACGTAGTCGTGATATGCACTGGTTACGTATAGATAGATACTATTCATCTGAAGAATCATTTGAAGGGGATAATGAGAAGAAAGGCAACATTAAAGGTTTAAGTAGCTCATTAAGTAGCTTTGGAGAGATGGAGAGCCCATCAGCCAATCCACAAGTAGCATTTCAGCCAATAATGTGTCAGCATTGTAACCATGCGCCATGTGAAACGGTATGTCCTGTTGCAGCTACTTCTCATGGACGTCAAGGTCAAAACCATATGGCATATAACCGTTGTGTAGGGACGAGATATTGTGCAAACAACTGCCCATATAAAGTGCGTCGTTTCAATTGGTTTTTATACAATGGGAATGACGAATTTGATTTCAATATGAATGATGATTTAGGGCGTATGGTATTAAATCCAGATGTTACTGTTAGGTCTCGGGGGGTGATGGAAAAATGTTCGATGTGTATACAAATGACACAAAAAACAGTTCTTGATGCCAAACGTGATGGAAGAGAAGTAAAGGCAAATGAATTTCAAACAGCTTGTTCTGCTGCTTGTAGCAACGGAGCTATGGTGTTTGGAGATATTAATAATAAGCATGACGATGTTGCTATGCTTAAAGAAGACAACAGAGCGTATCACTTACTTGAAAGTGTTGGTACTAAACCAAATGTGGTTTACCAAGCTAAAGTGAGAAATACAAACGAAGCATAAATAGATTAATTAAGAAATAATTATAGAAGGATATGGCGTCTCATTACGAAGCACCTATTAGAAGACCTTTAGTTACAGGCGAAAAATCGTATCACGATGTAACAGTGGACGTTGCAAGACCTGTTGAAGGAAAAGCAAATAAGCATTGGTGGATAGTATTTTCTATTGCCCTTGCTGCATTTCTTTGGGGAATAGGTTGTATAATTTATACAATATCAACTGGTATTGGTACATGGGGATTGAACAAAACCGTAGGTTGGGCTTGGGATATTACAAATTTCGTTTGGTGGGTTGGTATTGGTCATGCCGGAACATTAATTTCTGCCGTACTACTGTTGTTCCGTCAAAAATGGAGAATGGCAATTAACCGTTCTGCTGAGGCAATGACAATATTTTCTGTAATTCAAGCAGGTTTATTCCCAATTATTCACATGGGTCGTCCTTGGTTAGGGTATTGGGTATTGCCAATACCGAATCAATTTGGATCACTTTGGGTAAATTTTAATTCTCCACTACTTTGGGATGTATTTGCAATTTCTACATATTTATCAGTATCGTTAGTGTTCTGGTGGACAGGATTACTACCAGATTTTGCGATGATTAGAGACCGAGCCGTTAGACCTTTTCAAAAGAAAATATATTCACTATTAAGTTTTGGTTGGTCTGGTAGAGCAAAGGATTGGCAACGTTTTGAAGAAGTATCTTTAGTACTTGCAGGATTGGCAACACCATTAGTGCTTTCTGTGCATACGATTGTATCAATGGATTTTGCTACAGCGGTAATTCCTGGATGGCATACTACCATTTTCCCTCCATATTTTGTTGCTGGTGCAGTTTTCTCTGGATTCGCTATGGTGAACACTCTGCTTATCATTATGAGAAAAGTATGTAATCTTCAAGACTATATTACTATACAGCATATCGAACTAATGAACATTGTAATCATGATTACAGGGTCAATAGTTGGGGTTGCTTATATAACAGAGTTATTTATTGCATGGTATTCTGGAGTAGAGTATGAACAATATGCGTTTTTAAATAGAGCTACAGGGCCTTATGCTTGGGCATATTGGGCAATGATGAGTTGTAATGTGTTTTCACCGCAATTTATGTGGTTTAAAAAATTAAGAACGAGTATAATGTTTTCTTTCATCATTTCTATTGTGGTTAATATAGGAATGTGGTTTGAGCGTTTTGTAATTATTGTGACCTCTTTGCATAGAGATTATTTGCCATCATCTTGGTCTATGTTCTCACCTACCTTTGTAGATATAGGAATTTTTATCGGTACCATTGGATTCTTCTTTGTATTATTCTTATTATACGCAAGAACTTTCCCAGTAATTGCTCAAGCAGAGGTTAAAACTATATTGAAGTCCTCTGGTGAACGTTATAAAAAGATTAGAGAAGCCGGTAACAGTTTAGTTGGGACTGGAGTTGATCAAAGAACTTCAGGAAATCAAACTATAAAAACTGAGGATGCTTCAAAATCTGAAAACAATACAGATAAATTAGATTCTTTGATTGGTAGTATTGGTAAATTTGATGCAGACACACAAACAGCTGATGATTTAAAGAAAGTAAATGGCATAGGCCCAAAAATGGAAGAAGTGCTTAATAGTATTGGTATTTATACGTTTTTGCAGGTTAGTAAGATGACCAAGAAAGAATATGATTTGTTAGATTCAATTACAGGGTCTTTCCCAGGAAGGGCAGAGCGAGATGATTGGTCCGGACAAGCTAAAAAATTAACAAACGAAAAGTAGCATATGGAGTCTTCAAAAGTAATTCACGCTATTTATACAGATGATGATGTATTAATGTCGGCCGTAAAAAGAGTTAAGGCAGAAAGACATCATATAGAAGAGATTTATACACCATTTCCTGTTCACGGGCTAGACAAAGCTATGGGATTGGCGCCAACTAAAATTGCAATTACGTCGTTTATGTATGGTTGTGTTGGTTTGATTGTTTCGATAGTTATGATGAATTATATCATGATAGAAGATTGGCCACAAAATATTGGTGGAAAACCAAGTTTTAGTTATTTGGAAAACATGCCAGCATTTGTTCCAATTATGTTTGAAATGACTGTGTTTTTTGCAGCACATTTAATGGTTATTACATTTTATTTACGTAGTAGAATGTGGCCATTTAAGAAAGCTGAAAATCCAGACCCTAGAACTACCGATGATCACTTCTTAATGGAAATAGGAGTTCATGGAAATGAAGCAGAATTAGAAAGTCTTCTTACAGAGACTGGAGCTGTAGAAATTAATATAGTAGATAAAGAAGCACATTAGTATATTATGAAAGGCTTAAATAAGATATTAGTACTTGTAATTATGGTTAGCTTGGCATTTTCTTGCAAAAAGGATACTAGACCAAACTATCAATTCTTCCCCAACATGTATGTACCAGTGAGCTACGAAGCATATGGGGCATATGAGGTTTTCCCAGATAATCAGTCGGCCATGATGCCTGTTGAAGGGACGATAGCACGTGGATACTCATTATTTGATTATGGCAATACAAACGAGGAATTTGAGCGCGCTAAGGCAGAACTTTTCACTCCTTTAGATTCTTCACAAGTTGATTTTGTAAGAGGCAAGGAACTATACGATATTTACTGTGGTATTTGTCATGGAAATAAGGGAAAAGGTCAAGGAGAACTAGTGAAAAGAGAAAAAATTCTTGGGATACCAAGTTATGATGATGTAGGAAGGGCCATTACTGAGGGTAGTACTTACCACACTATTTATTACGGTAAAAATGCTATGGGGTCTTATGCCAATCAACTTAATGAGGAAGAGCGCTGGCAAGTGGTGGCATACGTACTAAAATTGAAGGCAGATTTAACAAAATAAGATTTAGATAAAGTTATATATCGATATGTATACGATTTCAAATAGATTAAAAATATTTTCTGTAGCACTAATAATCTTAGGAGCATTAGGTTGGGGAACAAGCTACATGTCTTCTCATAAATCATTAGAGGAAGTTAAAACGATGCTAGCTGAAGAGGCATCACATGGTGGTGGACATGGAGAAGAAGCTACTCATGAAGCACCGGAGGCGGAGGCTCATGGCGAAGAAGCATCGCACGAAGCTGTAGCCGACGAGCATCATGATGATGCACATGCCGAGCATGTTATGCATCAAATTCATAACCGACCTTACTCAGCACTGTATGTAGCTGCATTCTTTTTCTTTATGATAGCTTTAGGAGTACTTGCATTTTATGCTATTCAATATGCATCTCAGGCAGGATGGTCTCCAGTATTGTTTAGAGTCATGGAAGCAATTACATATTATGTGTTACCAGGTGGTTTAATAGTTTTGGCTATAGCACTTTGGTCGGATGACCACTTATTTATTTGGATGAATCCTGATATGGTTAATCCAGATAGTGCAGATTTTGATGCATTAATTGCAAATAAATCAGGGTGGTTAAATAAAACAGCTTTTACCATTAGGGCATTAATTATTATTGGTGGTTGGAGTTTATACAGATATTTTTCTCGCAAATTCTCAATTGCACAAGATTCTGCAGATGATAATAGAAACTTCAAGAAAAATTTTCGTATTTCTGCTGCATTCTTAGTGTTTTATATCTATACAGAATCTATGATGTCATGGGACTGGATTATGAGTGTTGACCCACACTGGTTTAGTACATTATTCGGGTGGTACGTATTTGCAAGTATGTTTGTAAGCGGAATAACGGTTATTGCATTAATTACTATCTATTTAAAATCTAGAGGACATTTAGGTTTTGTTAATGATAGCCACATGCATGATTTGGCTAAATGGATGTTTGCATTCAGTATTTTCTGGACCTATTTATGGTTCTCTCAATTCATGTTAATTTGGTACGCAGATATTCCTGAAGAAGTAACCTATTTTGTAACTAGATTAGAAGATTATAAAGTACCATTTATAGGCATGTTGGCATTAAATTTTATATTCCCTTTCTTGGTATTGATGAACAGTGATTATAAACGTATACCTTGGTTTATTGTTATGGCTGGTATAGCAATATTGGTAGGACATTATATTGATATATTTAATATGATTATGCCCGCAACTGTTGGTGATAGATGGGCAATAGGTTTACCAGAGATTAGTGCTGTAGCACTTTTCCTTGGGTTGTTTTTATTGCTAGTATTTTATGCACTATCAAAAGAACAATTGTTAGCAAAAGGGAATCCTTTCCTTAAGGAAAGTGAACAATTCCATTATTAATAAAATAAAGACGAAGAATAACAATGACTGCTTTATTAACAATTATAGTTTTAGTATTTATTACAGTTGCCGTTTGGCAAATGGTTAAAATCTTTGATTTAGCAAATGCTAATAATGAGAACACCCAAGTAGCTAATGATAAAGACAACCGCGTTAATGGATATTTAAGTTTAGGTTTTTTGGCCTTTATCTATGTCATTACAATTGTATGTATTGTAAAGTGGGGTGACTTACCGTTGATGTCAAATTCA
>RCNB010000177.1_pt1 | contig 42609 bp, 35 predicted proteins | sample 2041321 | NCBI WGS metagenome assembly RCNB01 (sample SAMN09708232, study PRJNA481090) | Marine sediment metagenome, whole genome shotgun sequencing project.
AAGCTTGTTGCCTGCGCTGAGCTTCGATCGCCCGCTCGGCGGGCTCCTACATTTTATTTTATCGGCGTCTTGCGGCTACCAGTGCCCCGTGTTTTCCATTGACGCCCACGGCTCGGCGGACGGCAATGCATCGCCTTTTTGCAGTAGCTCGATTGATATATTGTCCGGTGATCTGACAAATGCCATGCGGCCATCGCGAGGCGGGCGATTGATCGTTACTCCCTCATCCAGCAGCTGCTGGCAAATTGCATAGATATCATCAACCGCATAGGCCAGGTGGCCAAAGTTACGCCCTTCGTCGTACTCTTCCGGGTCCCAGTTATGAGTCAGCTCGACCTGTGCCTCTTCGTCTCCGGGTGCAGCAAGGAATATCAGTGTGAAGCGTCCGGCATCACTGTCGTAACGATCGAGTTCGGTAAGCCCGAGCTTCTGGCAGTAAAAATCCAGCGAATCCTCCAGATCGTTGACGCGTACCATCGTGTGCAGATATTTCATCGTTGTGGCCTTCCTGCTATGTGCTTCAGTTAAACTTCGGCCATTATAAGGCCTACTGGCCATTCGCGGCCCTTAACAGGAAACGATTTGCAACGAATTCGCGCAATCACTCTGGATCTTGATGACACCCTGTGGGAGATCGAGCCCGTCATCAGACGAGCTGAGGCAAAGCTCTGGCAATGGCTGGCGGAAAATTATCCGCGAATATCCACGGAGTTTTCATCGGCCGATGTACTCAATATTCGCGTGTCCGTCATGGAGGAGTTCACGGACTATCAGCATGACTTTCGCTTTCTGCGCAAGAAAGTTCTCGAACGCCTGGCTGCGGAGTCAGGATATGCAGCGGATCTTGTCGAACCCGCATTTGAAGTATTCGATCACGCGCGAAACGACGTTGAGCTGTTCCCTGACGTACTTTCCAATCTTGAGGCAATTGCGGAAAACTTTACAATAATCGCACTGACCAACGGTAATGCCAGCCTGCAGAAAATTGGTATCGACCATTTGTTTCACGATGCTGTCACCGCAACTGACGTCGGCGCAGCGAAACCGGCACGGGAAATTTTTGAGGTGGCGATAGAGCGCAGCGGATTCTCCGCGATTGAAATCCTGCATGTCGGCGATCATCCGGAAACTGATGTCGATGGCGCGCGCGAAGCCGGGTTGCAAACGGCATGGATGAACAGGAAGAGTGCTGACTGGCCAGATCATTTACATCGACCTGACGTTGTCGTGACGACGGTCGCTGATTTACGCAGGCTACTGGAGTCGGCAATGCTGCAACGAGAAGAGGCGAATTAGCGAGTATGGCCGCAGAACCTCTGATCCTTTTTATTCCAGGCCTGCGGCCCAAGCCTGAGCCCGTAGTGCACCGGCACGAACTGTTTCGTTGCCTGCTGGAGGGCATCCGGCGCATAGATCCGGATGTCGCAACTGCACTTGAAACGAACCAGCCAAGTTTCGAAATCGCAAGCTGGACCTATGATTTCTATAGTGAGCACCGGGATATAGGCCTGGACCAGGCAGACATAGAGACGCTCCTGGGAAAACAACAGGCGAGTGCGGCGGACCGGGCGTTGGCGTCCTCGTGGCAACGTAAATTGGTACGCTGGCTGTTTCGCGCAGCAGATCACTTGCCGGTAATGATGCCGCATTTTGCGACCGAAGAACTGCAGCTGCATTTGCACGACTTAAACCGTTACAACCACAACAAAAACGATATCGCCGACGTGGCTCGACAAACCTTAAAGGACCCGTTACAGCGAGCTGCCGATGCAGGACGCCCGGTGTTGTTACTGGCTCACAGTATGGGATCGGTAATCGCCTACGATGCGCTATGGCAAATGTCACAGGAGTCCGATCGTGATGTCAGCGTGCATTTGCTGGTGACCATGGGTAGCCCTCTTGGGCAAAACGTCATCCAGCGTAATTTACTGGGCTATTCAGCAAGTGGTTTGGCGCGTTACCCGGTAAACATTCTCGACTGGATCAACCTGGCTGCGATCGGGGAGCTGACCGCCATCGATATGACCCTGAATAATGACTTCGGCGAAATGATTGATCTTGGTCTCGTTGCAGGGATTGACGATCGGACGATGTACAACTACTACCACATCGATGGCGAATTAAGCGTACACGCAGAATACGGTTACCTCGTTAACGAGGTAACCGCCAAAATCGTCAGGGACTGGTGGTGTCAGCAGACGGCTGAAACTAAGCCGGATCGAGATTCGGCTTGATGACGATGTCGATACGCCGGTTTCTGGCCCTGCCTGATTCCGTTTCATTGTTGGCAACCGGATTGGTCTCACCATAACCAGTTGCTATCAGGCGGTAGCTGGGAATTCGCATCGCATTAACCATGTATTGCTGTACCGACTCCGCACGTTGCTGTGATAGTGCCTGGTTCGACTCGTCGCCACCGTAAGAATCGGTATGACCTTCGATCACCAGTTCACTGCTCGGGAATACGTCAATCGCTCGTTCGACCTTGGCAAGAAGATCGAAACTCGTTTGTTTGATTTCTGATTTGCCGCTATCGAAAGTGAGCCCAACAAGGCGCAGAATAACGCGATCTCCCTCACGGAATACACGTGCCTCACCACGGCCGAACATTTTTTCCACCTGTTCAAACTGCGCTTTGACTCTTGCCTGTGACTCCAGACGCTGCACCAGTGCTGCGCGCTCTACTGTCGCACCGCCCAGTCTTTCGTCCAGCGCACGAACTTCTTCTTCCATATCTGCCAGTCGCAGAATATTGGCCTCAGATTCCTGCATAAGGCTTTGCTCTGCAGCGCGGAGGTTTTCTATGTAGGCCACCAGCTCCGTGGTCAGGTCGGCGTGCCCGGCCGCCATGGTCGGTAAGATGTCGGCGGCGCTTGAAATATTACGCAACGGTTCTTCCCAGTCCAGCACCAGCTGCTCAACCGTCAGATCTTTGTCGCGAACGTCACGCACAACTTCTGACAGGTAGATGGCATGTTTTGCCTCGTAGTTTGCCTGTCGTGCCAGGTTGCGCGGCAAATCCGTGTCATAGCGATTTTCACTAAGCTCCCGCTCAGCGTCGGCGAGTAACTGCTTGGCCTTGCCTAATGTGAGCGGCGCATAACGACCAACTCTCGCTCTGTCTGCCTGTTCCAGCAGCGTACGAGTTTCGGTCAGGTATTGTGCCTTGATCGCAACCAGCTCAGCGTCGCGATACAGGCTGGTTGCAGTAATGTCCTTTTTCTTCGCATTCTTCAGATCGCCGCGTTCGAGATAGCGGATTGCAAATCCAAACTCTCGTTGTGCCTTATCCCAAATGTCAGGCGACAAATCCGGCGCCTTTGCATTGGCGGCGTCTTGCCTGCTTTTCATTACCTGTGACAGGACAGTGTTCGCCAGGCCGGCCGCCTTGGCTGCTGTGTCGAAACTACCCTGAGCATCGGCCACCTTGTCGCGTACATACTCGATGTTGCGACCGCGTTGCAGTCCCTGCTCGGCCGACTGGTAGTCTTTTATACCTTCGCCGTAGCTCTTTGGCGCCAGCAAACCGGCATCAAGCTGTTCGGCGGCCGCTTTCGATTTATCGACGTCCTTGAAAAAGGTCTTGCGCAGCTCATCCTGAGCTGTTGCGTTGCTTGCTGCCAGTATGAATGCGGTGAGCAGGAGCAATCTGACAAAATTGGTTAGGGAGGCCATTCTGTAGTTCCAATAAATAAATAAAACAATAAGTTATGTACGATTAAGACGTTATCCGGGATATTACATATCTCGATAGCCCAAAACTGTGCAACACATCTCTTTATGGGCAACATATTATGTCGCAACAGGGGCATATTACGCCGGTCTGCGGCGCGCCGCGAGTCCGCAAAGCAGGGAATTAAGTGAAAAGCAGGCTCGGAATCAAATCCGGGTCGACCTCAATGGACGCTTCTTTGTGTCTCTGGTCACGATTTTGACCCTCATCAGTTGGTATTGATCGGTCACCACTAAATCTGTGCTTTGGCTCACAGACCCACGCGAGACTCAGGCGTAGTCTCGAGCACATGTCAGCAAAGTACTTCACACAGTTCAGGCTCACGGACGCAGATTATCGCGGCGGCAATGAATTCAGCGGCGTCGTTGAACTCAGCCGGCCGATGGATAACGACACCGACGTGACTGATATTGAGGCAGTGCTGGCAAAGAATTTTGATTTGCAACGGAGTGCGGTTCAGCTGGTTAGTTGGTCGCGGTTGCACTAGGTTTTTTCTGGCGTATCAAGTTTTTCCCCCTGATTATCCCGGGTTTATCCCCGGGAATTTTTTTTATGGGGGTCTTGCCATTCAAATAATATCGCGCTAAAGATCAATTCGCACCGGGCCTCTCCTTTGTTTTTGGCTGTGTAGGCGAATTGCCCCCTGACTTTCCCCTTATTCTTTCTTGTTGTTCGCGGGGCTGAGTAGCTTCTACGATGTGTGTTGCAGCACTTGTAGGAGCCCGCCCAGCGGGCGAATAATTTGAATCGCCCGTGCCGATAGTCAGTTATTCACGGGTATTGACCAAATGTATCGATCTTACGGCGGGCTCCTACGAGACATTATTCGGGCTGTCGCTGCGATCCTAAAATGTGCGAAAATGGGCGACTTTGGCGCGATAAACACATAAGCAAGCAATGACCGATAAAGACACCACAAGCAAATCACACCTTCGCGGCATTCCTGTTGTCGAGAGTGGCAGGAAGTACCAGACTGATGAGGGCTTCTCTGCGATCAAAAACGGCATCAAGGTCCGTGGCGATGCTGAGCAAATTCAGTATGGATCGAAGCCTAAATGGCTGCGGGCGAAGATGCCCTCGGGTGCCCGATATTCAGGCGTGCGACAGACTGTCAGGGAGCATCGGCTGAGTACGGTTTGCGAAGAATCCATGTGCCCGAATATTGGTGAGTGCTGGAATAATGGCACGGCGACGATCATGGTGATGGGCTCTGTCTGTACCAGGGCGTGTCGATTCTGTGCCGTTGATACCGGTAATCCTCGTGGCTGGCTGGATGCAGAGGAGCCGCTGAATACCGCTAAAGCCGTCAAGCTCATGAATTTGAGTTACATCGTCATTACGTCGGTCGACCGCGACGATCTTGAGGATGGCGGAGCGGGTCACTACGCATCCTGTGTACAGGAAATCAGGAAGATGAATCCACAGACGGCTGTCGAAGCGCTGACCCCGGATTTCAACGGTGTTCTTAAGAATGTCGAAAAAGTCGTGGATTCCGGTCTGCAGGTTTTCGCGCAGAACGTCGAAACTGTCCGCAGACTGACCCACCCGGTTCGCGATCCGCGCGCCGGGTACGATCAGACCATCGCTGTCCTCGCGCATGCCAAGCGGCATCGTCCTGACGTGCTGACCAAGACCAGCCTGATGCTGGGCCTGGGCGAGCGCGATAACGAGATCATGCAGACCATGGATGATTTGCGCGCTGCCAACGTGGATATTCTGACCCTGGGTCAATACCTGCGACCGACGCCAAATCATCTGCCCATTGAACGCTATGTCACGCCGGATGAATTCGCTGCCTACCGGCAGGAAGGTCTGGACAAAGGATTCCTCGAAGTCGTTGCAGGACCGCTGATTCGTTCGAGCTATCGTGCAGAACAGGTGCTGCAGAAAAACAATGTTGGCATCGCTGTCTGACGCTCCCGATCTTTTAATTCAAGTAAAACAAATCAAGTGATCTCATGATTGAATTTTTTGCCGAATACGGCCTCTTTCTTTTAAAGACGATAACCATCGTTGCCGCTATCGTCGTCATCATTGGCACTGCAGCTGCTGCGGGCAAGAAGGCCAGTCACCACGAAGGTCTGGAAGTTGAAAACCTGAACAAGAAATATCAGGATCTGGCCAGCGCGTTGAAGCATGCCGTGATGAATAAGGCGGATTGGAAAAAAGAACACAAGGCTGAAAAGCAACGCGACAAGGCAGAAGCCAAGTCCGACGAAGTACGTAAACGCGGCTTCGTCATAGATTTCAAAGGCGACCTCAAAGCCAGCGCTGTGCCATCACTGCGCGAGGAAGTCAGTGCGATTCTGGAAGTCGCCACTGCTGATGACCAGGTAATCGTGCGCCTCGAAAATCACGGCGGTGTTGTGCATGAGCATGGACTGGCAGCATCGCAACTGGTGCGCATCCGTGACAAGGGGATTCCGCTGATCGTTTCAGTAGACAAGGTTGCGGCCAGCGGCGGTTATTTGATGGCGTGTGTGGCGGACACGATTCTCGTTGCACCATTTGCGATTTTGGGGTCGATCGGTGTTATTGCACAGTTGCCAAACTTTAACCGACTCATGGATAGTCACGGCATCGATTTCGAACAGGTAACAGCAGGCAAGCACAAAAGAAACGTCACGATGTTTGGTGTCAACACTGATGAGGATCGGGCCAAACTGAAAGAAGAGCTGGAGGATGTGCACCGGCTGTTTGCGGGCGCAGTTGGCAAGTATCGCCCGAGCCTGGATCTCGACAAGGTAACCACCGGTGAGCACTGGTACGGTACTCACGCAATGGAACTCGGCCTGGCCGACGAAATCAGAACCAGCGATGAATTACTCGCAGAACTGGCAAAGGATCGTGATCTTTACCGTGTCACCTATAAAATCAAACAGCCACTGCAAAAGCGCCTTATGGGCGGCGTTGACGGTGTTCTCGAGAAAGTTGATAACACCGGCTGGCGACGCCGTTTCGAAACGCGCCTGCCACGTTAGGCCGGGCCAGGCATGGGAACCCTGACCCGACCCGCCGGTCAAATAATTAGCAGGCGACCATCCTGCCTCTGGCTGTCACACCGATCAAGACATGAATCGGCTATAATCGGGCGGAGTAAAAGGGAGTTAACGACATGAGTTCGACCTACAAGCACTTGATTTCAATGATATTACTTGGAATCCTGATTTCCTCATGTACATCTACACCGACCGGACGCAATCAGCTGGTGTTGAAGTCGGAAGCTACGCTGGCCCAGGAAGGGGCACGGCAGATGGCGCTCATTCGTGAGAATTCTCCAATGGTAACCAATCGTGCAACGATCGATTTTGTGGCCTGTGTCGCCGACGCGATCGTCGGTACGCTGGAGGACAAAGATGCGGCCCTGTACTGGGAGCTGGCGGTCGTGAACCAACCTGACGTGAACGCTTTCGTGATGCCGGGCGGCAAGATCGTCGTCAAAGCCGGCATACTCGGCATGACCGAGAATCAGCATCAACTTGCGGCGGTCCTCGGACACGAGGTCGCGCATGTTACTGCCCACCATGCCAATGAAAGGGCGAGCCGTGGTGAGCTGACCAGTTATGGCGTTGAAGTGCTGGCGATCATTCTCGGCGGTGGCTACAGCAACCAAACCCAGGGCGCTTATAGCGCGCTTTCAACCGCCAACTCGCTTGGTTTGTCGAACCCGTTCACTCGTATGCAGGAAACGGAAGCAGATATAATCGGGCTCCAATACATGGCCCGCGCTGGATTCGATCCACGCGAGAGTGTCGAATTGTGGAAAAACATGAACGCAAGTGGAGCATCAAATATCCCGGAGTTCATGTCTACTCATCCATCGGGTGATACACGAATCGAATCGTTGATCGACGAGTATCCGACAGCACTGGCCTTATACAATGAAGCGCAGGCTGCCGGTCGCTCACCGAATTGCGATCCATAGCCTGGAAGCCGAAACCAGTTTCAAAGACCACTTCTCCGGCCACGCCGGCAGTTATGCCGAGTTTCGTCCGGGCTACCCGGAGTCACTATTTGCTTATCTTGCTGCGCAATGCGTCGGGCATGAGCTCGCCTGGGATTGTGCAACGGGCAACGGTCAGGCCGCCAGGTCGCTGGCGCCATACTTCTCCAGGATCATTGCGACCGACGCCAGCGCGGAGCAGATTGCCAGCGCCAACACGCATACGAAAATCGATTTCCGGGTCGCACCTGCCGAGTCGTCAGGGCTGGATACCGCTTCAGTGAATCTCGTGACGGTGGCCCAGGCGCTGCACTGGTTTGATATCGATCAATTCTTTACAGAGGCGATACGGGTATTGAAGCCTGGTGGCGTGCTTGCCGTATGGTGTTATGAGCGCTGCCATGTCGATGCAGCCTGCGACGAAACCATCGAGAAGGTTTTTACAGAGACCGAAGCGTACTGGCCACCCGAGCGGAAAATTGTCGATGATCGTTATCAGGGCATCACATTTCCGATCGCTGAATTGCCCGCTGAAGCGTTCTCCATGAGCGCCTTCTGGACCGCGAACGACATGCTCGGCTACATGCGCACATGGTCTGCATCACAGCGCTACCTCGCGGCATCCGGTAAGGAATCTACAGCGCCGTGGGAAGATGAATTGCAGCAGAGCTGGGGGTCGGGCGCCCGTGAGGTCAAATGGCCGATCACGCTTCGGGCCGGCAAAAATTTGCATTAGTGTCTGCGGCCGTTTTCTGAGAAAATTCAGGATTCCGGGAACACCCGGCATCGATACTGGTTCCAGCGAGGAATTGATCATCAATTTCCAGGTAAGCAAGATTGCAGGACTGCTGCTCGCAGCAATGATTTTTAGTGGCTGCACGTTGTTTGAGGGCTACGAAGAACCGCCGCCGCCGGCGGTGAAGCTGCCCCCGGCAGAGGAACGCCCCCGACTCGATCCCATCAACAGAAACTACTTTGCGCTTAAATCTCCCGAGCAAACGGTGGTCGGGGAGCCGCAACTCGTATTTGCCAGGGACAGCGACACGTTTTCCGATCTGGCGCGTGAATATGGCCTGGGATATGACGAGCTGGCCGCCGCAAACCCGGGAATTGATCCGTGGTTGCCGGGCGAGAACACGGCGATACTGTTGCCGACTCAGTATGTTTTGCCGAATGTCCCACACCGCGGCATCGTGCTGAACATTGCATCCAAGCGCCTGTTTTATTTTCCGCAGGTTGCAGAGGGCGAATCCCCTTATGTCATGACGTACCCGATCGGTATCGGTCGGGTAGGGTGGGACACACCACTCGGCGATGCGAAAGTCATTTCAAAAGCCAGGGATCCGGTCTGGTACGTTCCGGCATCGGTGCGCAAGGAGCACGCCGAGGCGGGTGACCCGATTGCATCCATTGTGCCGGCCGGTCCGGACAATCCGCTTGGCAAATTCGTGCTAAAACTCGATATGCCTGGCTACCTGATTCATGGCACCAATCAGCCGTATGGCGTCGGCATGCGGGTCAGTCACGGTTGCGTCCGTTTGTATCCGGAGAACATCGAACTGTTGTACTCCATGGTCGAGACCGGTGAGGCCGTTAGCATCATCAACGAACCATACCTGGCTGGCTGGAAAGGTGGCGAGTTGTATTTCGAAAGTCATACGCCGCTTGAAGACGACGCGGTGAGTCCCGAAGAGCATCTGCAGAAAGTGTTCGAATTTGTCGGTAATTCTACGGGCTCTTTTGTCGATCCCGCCGAGCAGGACAAGGCACGCACTGTCGCAAGCGATGCGCAGGGCGTTCCGGTACGGGTCTTGTTAGCGGACTCTATTGAAGTGATCGAGCGTGCCCGCGTCGTTAGAAATACTTATGAGCCCGATCTCGATCAACCGACGCTTGCCGAAGTGCGTGAAATTCTGGACGCACCGTCGGAGGAAGAAGAACAGGTCAAGCCGATCGTCAGCGAAGAGGCCGACGCCACTCTCGATTAGCTCCGCACGCATGTCGCAGGAGCGGCATCTTGCCGCGATTGGCTTAAATCGCGGCAGCGTCGCTCCCGCGAGTGCTATCAAAAATATCTGAGAAATTCCGCTGGCAACGCTTTTTCATCCAGCGGATGATCTGTCGGCACATCCAGCGGCACTGAATTGTAAGTGTGCCAATACAGAAAATTCAGCTCGCTGGCGCCTGGTTTGCGCATATCAGTAAGCAATGCTGCCATCGTCTTTCCGGTATAGGTTGATTCGAGTTTTATATCGAGTTGGCTTTTCGCAACCGCTATCGCATCGTCCGTTGCAGCGGTGGTGTGCGCATAACCCGGGCCGAAAAAACCGTGTCGCATTCTTAGATTCGTTAGTGCTGCGATGTCTTTCGGCACAGATATGTCAAGGCGTCGCATCATGCTGGCGGTTTTGTTCAGAAGTGATTGCATGGCTTTTTCGTTGGCGATCGTGGTATCAGACACTCGTACCGCATGCACTTCAGTATTTAGCCCGGCGATGGCGAGACCTAACGCCAGCCCGACGGCCGTACCCATAGTCCCGGAGCCGACATACAGCTTGTCAGGTAACGGAATTTCCTTATTTTCTATCTGTGCCGCAAGCTCGAGGGCTGCGGCAACAAACCCTATCGTGCCGAGCCAGGATGAGCCGCCCATTGGAATGACCCAGGCGTTCTTTCCCCACAGGTGCTGCCGCAGTGTCCTGATTCGGCTCTTGTATGCGCCGCCATAGCGAACCAGGTCAGTACGGTTTTGTACCTGCGTATTTAGTGTTGCTGCCACTAATGCAGTTTTCGCCTGATGTGACAGGAAACAGGTGCACTCGAATCCAGCCTGGCGTGCGTACAGGGCCGTTGCGAGCGCGTGGTTCGATCCTGCAGCACCGAATGTCGCAATGCGCTTGCAACCTTTGGCGAGCGCCCGTGGAAATATGTATTCGAGTTTGCGGACTTTGTTGCCGCCATAAATGCTGCCGGTGAGATTGTCATACTTTATCGAAACGCTTCTCTTACCTGAACCTGGGTCGAGCCCAAGCTCATGAACCGGCGTTGGCAAGGTCGCAAGATGCATTCTTGGCAGTTTTTTGCCAAGAAGAGGATACTTCGCCTGTAGGTAGTCAGTATTGGACATCAGTATTATTCAGCAATAATGCCAGCCAACAATAGCATCTGTAGCAAGCAGTATTTAGAATGCAGGCATGGAGATCTGACTTGTAATCGCGGAGATAGGTTTGTCAGATGAGTTAGACCGGGGCATTACGGTCACTGAAATCGCGGCGATGGATCAACCCATCGACGTAGCAACGGAAACGACGGCAGCTTTTGTTGGCCGTGCGCTCCGTGGCCCCCTGAATACTCCTGTTCTCATCAACAGCTACGCGGCATTTTGTCGCCGTTTTGGCGGAACCTGGCAACGCAGTAGCTTAGGTCCAGCTGTACAACAGTTTTTTGAACATGGTGGCAGCCGGCTCTTTGTAGTGCGTGTGGCTAACAGCGCCCGGGGTGCCATGATCTGCCTGCCCGCGATCGGCGGTGTGCTTGTCTTGCGAGCAGTAGAACCAGGTTCGACTGAGCACATCCGTGCTGCCGTCGACTATGACCGAATTGAACACAGTGACGAGGATCACTTCAATCTAACGGTACAGAGAATTTCACCCGACACCGGTTTGGTTGCAGACCAGGAAATTTTTCGGCGTGTAACCTGCGAGGAAGGAGAGCGCGGTTTCGTCGGAGACGCACTATTGTCTTCAACGCTCATCCGGGCACAAACGCCATTGCCCGCCGGCAGGCCGGCCGCAACCGAGGAAAGCTACGCAGAACACGCACAACGTGGCAACGACGGTGCGCAGCTGTCCGATTATGACCTGGTCGGGTCGGCAAATCGTGGCAGTGGAATATTTGCGCTGAATGAAATTGATCGCATTGACCTGTTGTACCTGCCACCACCTGGTCTCGACCAGGTGCCAGGCCCCGCAGCTGTCCTTGCTGCGGAGCTTTATTGCCGAAAGCGTGGTGCGATGCTCATCCTGGATCCACCTGTCGAATGGACTGATACGCAAAGCGCTATTAATGGTATCAAGGATGTCGGCTACGCCAGTTCGAACATCATCGCTTACTACCCGCGAATTATTTCACGCAGGCACAAAGGTGCTGCGGCACGTGTTGCGGGTGGGGCGATAGCGGGATTACTTTGCAAGCTGGACAAAAGCAGGGGTCCCTGGGAAGACCTCGATCAGAGAGGGTTTGGCTTTAAACGTCACATTGATCCGGTAGTAGACATTGACGTCGATGACGCTCGCACATTGGTCAGAGAGGGGTTGAACATTATCGCCGGTAGCAGCGCAGGGCAGGCAACGCTGTGTGGATCTGTAACGCTGGCGCGCGAAGGGCATATGGACCGGAATTTCTTCAGTCTGACGAGTCGCCGTCTTTCTTTGGCAATCACGACCACGATTGAGCAAGCCATTCGCTGGGCCGTGTTCGAAGTCGACACGATTCCTGTAGCGGCCAGAATCGAGAGCCAGATACATGCTTACATGTGTTCAATGGCCGACTCGGGCGCTTTTGCGGATGATAATTTCATTGTGCAATGTGATGCCGGTCTGCACGAACATCCAGCCGGGTCAGAGCACGGTATTACCGTGTTGCTGGCATTTCGCCCGGTCGACTCTGATGAGCTGGTGTCGCTGACGTTGCACCAGACGGCGTCGAGGTGCCGGGTAGCGACGACAGCATTCGCACCTGTAACGACAGAGTGCGCATGAAGGCTATTTGGAACGGCCAGCTTCTCGCGGAAAGCGCCGACACTGTAGTCGTTGAAGGCAACCACTACTTTCCTGCAGCTTCCCTGGACAAAAGGTTTTTTGCGACCAGCGATACGCACACCCTCTGTCCCTGGAAGGGTACGGCTCACTATTACACTGTGGTTGTTGACGATAATCGAAACGAGGATGCAGCCTGGTTTTATCCCGAAACCAAAGAGCAAGCAGATCACATCAAAGGAAGGGTTGCTTTCTGGAATGGTGTGGAAATTGCAGAATAGGCAGTAACCAAACGGCTTGTTAAACAAGTAATCGAAAGAGAGGATGGAAAAATGAAGACTCGAAATTTACAATTGCTTTGCATAATTGGGTTGGCCGCAATGGCTTCGATCAATACCCATGCCCAGGAGTCACGGACCTATATCGATGTTCGGTCGGCAACTGACGACAATGTTCCCCCGTTCAGTGGAGCGGTGTTAGTCGGGGATACACTGTACCTGTCAGGATCGATTGGTCTTGATGAAAACAATGAAGTGCCAGATAGCGCTCAGGACGAGGCGCGCATGGTTATGAACAGTATCAAGCGCACGCTTGAAGCAGCCGGCATGACGATGGACGATCTTGTTTCAATCCAGATTTTTTGCTCTGACGTGAAGCATTACCAGGCTTTCAATGAGGTATATCGAACTTTCTTTACGCAGGAATACCCGGCACGCGCATTCATCGGTGCAGGTACTTTGTTATTCGATGCGCGATTCGAGGTGCAGGGTATCGCGGTCAAAAGGTGAGTGTCGATTTGTTTGGTTCGATTCCGTTCTTCGCTAATATCGAAGAGAACCTCAGTTTGCATACATTAGATATCCGCACCCTTATGTTGGTACTTACTAAGCCCCTTTTTGTGGTCAACCGCTTAATCAGGCAGGGCTTTAATGTAAAACGATCTTATAATTCAACACCTTTCGTATCAAAAATAGGAATCAATAAAAATGGCAGACTCTCTCTACTCTCTACTCTCGACTCGGTGGCTATGACGGAATCGCAATGTTCGCAACGACGCTCGTGGGCCAGGCACAAAAGGATGAACTCCTCGGACGTTTCTGGACCAATCGCGGCGAGGATCGAATCGCTCGCGAGCGTCAGCTCTTGATCGACTATCTCGTCAAAGAGACTGGCGGGCAGATGTACTACACTGGTCGCGATATGGCGCTTTCACACGAGGGCATGGGGATCACTGAGGCGGACTGGACGCGTTTCATCGAGATTGTGACGAGCGTTGCCGGTGAGCTTGGTGTTGGCCCGACTGAAGGCGGTGAAGTGATGGCTTTCCTCGACAGCCTCAAGGCAGACATTGTTACCGCGTAGCTCTTGAAACAAGCGTGAACAATCGGGGTCGGATGGATTTTCCTTTGGACGGATAAATTCGGTTCGACGCCATTCTCCATGTGCATCAGTTGGCTGAGTATTCGCGGCTGAAGCCGCTCCCACAGACTATCTCAAAACTGGCACGTAATTATAGGATGACCCACTTCTGTGGGAGCGGCTTCAGCCGCGAATACTCAGCCAAAATGCAACTTCTCTATTGGCACTATGGGCGCAACTCCAACAACAAATATGTTCTCATTCTTTTGCACCAAATCCGCCACCACCTGGCGTCTCAATAACGACCATGTCACCAGCCACAAGCTTCACCGTCGCAGTCCCGGATAGCTCTTCTGTTTTTCCGTTGCTGCGGATAACGGTGTTGGCCCCCGTCTTGCCAGCATCGCCGCCGTCCACGCCAAATGGTGCAATACGCCGGTGATTCGAAAGGATCGCTGCCTCGACTGGCTGGATAAACTGAAGTTTCCTCACCGAGCCGTTGCCGCCACGCCACTTGCCAGCGCCACCGGAGCCCTTGCGGATGGCAAATGATTCAACGATGACCGGGAAATTTTGTTCGAACACTTCCGCATCGGTCATGCGTGAGTTAGTCATGTGCGTGTGCACTGCATCTGCGCCTGCAAATCCGGGGCCGGCGCCAGCACCACCACAAATGGTTTCGTAGTACTGCACCGCGTCATTGCCGAAAGTGAAATTATTCATGGTGCCTTGCGATGCCGCGAGCGCTCCTAAAGCGCCGTACAAGGTGTCGGTGACACACTGCGAGGTCTCCACGTTGCCCGCAACAACAGCCGCCGGATAAGATGGGCTTAACATGCTGCCTTTTGGAATCCTGATTCTGAGTGGTTCAAGACAGCCTTCATTCATTGGTATTTCTTCCCTGATCAGGCTGCGAAATACATATAGCACCGCGGCGCGCGTTACAGCCTCCGGCGCATTGAAATTGGTAGTCGATTGCGGTGATGTACCGGCGAAATCGATGCTTGCTTCCTGCTTTTGCTGGTCGACTTCGATTCGAACGCGGATGAACTCGCCTGAATCAAGTTCGTATGCGAATTGGCTATTCTCCAGCGAACCGATCAGGCGGCGTACACTGCTGGCTGCGTTTTCACGTACAAATCCGAGGTAAGACTGTACCGTCGCCATGCCGTATCGTTCGATCGCTTTCTCAAGCTGACGTATACCTTGCTGGTTCGCAGCAAGTTGTGCTTTGAGGTCGGCAATATTCTGCAGTGGATTGCGCGCCGGGTACTTCGCCGCGGCGAACAACTGCATTACGGCTTCCGTCTGAAGTTTTCCGGAGCGCACCAGCCAGAAGTTGTCGATCAAAACGCCTTCTTCATCAATGTGCCGGCTTTCAGATGGCATCGAGCCTGGCGTGATGCCGCCAATGTCAGCGTGGTGCGCTCTTGACGCAAGAAAAAACATCGGTGTATCAGAGGCGCTAAACCATGGTGTTACAACAGTGATATCCGGGAGATGAGTGCCGCCGTTGTAGGGTGAATTAAGCATTATGGCGTCTCCAGGACCTAGTTGTTCGCCACATGCTGCGATTACGCTGCGTACACTTTCACCCATCGATCCAAGGTGCACCGGCATATGCGGCGCATTCGATACCAGGCGGCCTTGTGCGTCGAAAAGCGCACAGGAAAAATCGAGGCGCTCGCGAATGTTTACGGAAAGCGCCGTGCTTTGCAGAACCGTGCCCATCTGCTCCGCGATGTGCATAAATAGCCTGTTGAAAACCTCAAGTCGAACCGGGTCAGGTGTTGTTTCAGTTTCGTGAGGCGCGCTTACCGCTTCGCCTGATTGTTCAAGCAGCAGGTGCCCATACTTATTGACCGAGCCTGACCAGCCAGCGTCAATTATCGTTGTGCCGTTTGTCTCGGCAACGATCGCCGGACCATCAATGAGTGCTCCGCTGCAAAGCGCATCGCGAGCATAAATCGGGACGTCCCGCCAGCTATCTGCAACCCACATCCTCGTATGATTCGCAGCTTCTGTACTGCCTGAGCTGTCGATGGTCGGATCGCAAAAAACCTGCTCAGTCCCTGTGCCTTCGACGCGCAATGTCGCGATCAGCAATTGGCCAGGGTCGGGTTCGGTGCCAAAACGATTCCGATAAATCTCTGCGAATGAAGCGACCACATTTGTGGCGTTGTCGTACGCGACGTCGAGAATAGTATCCGAACCACTGATTCGTAGCCCCAGGCTTACCTGAAACGTACGGCTTGGTTCGGCAACGTTCTGTGCGGCAAGCGAGGAATCACACCCTTGTTGAAGACTGGCTATTACAGGTCGCAGCAATTCCAGTTCGTTCTCGTTGAACGGTACTTCCGCCGTCTGTTGCTTTTCGACCCGAATGTCAGAAAGCCCCATGCCGTAAGCCGACAAGACTCCAGCCATTGGATGCAACCATATTTTCTTCATACCAAGCACTTCGGCAACCTTGCAGGCATGCTGTCCACCGGCACCGCCGAAACAACACAACACGAAATCACGAACGTCCTCGCCACGCTCTATCGTAATCTTGCGAATTGCGTTGGCCATACTTTCCACAGCGACTGTGAGAAATCCTTCGGCAACCTTTTCCGGTGTTTCCGCGGAAACCTCATGTGCCAGCTCGGCGAACCCGCGCCTGACGACATCAGCATCCAGTGGCTCCATCGCATTCGGGCCAAATACACTCGGAAAATAATCGACTGCAATGCGTCCAAGCAGAACATTTGCATCGGTGACGGTCAGCGGCCCTGCACGTCGATAGCAGGCAGGTCCCGGGTCTGCGCCGGCCGATTCCGGCCCGACCTGGAAGCGCTCATCCTTGTGCTGCAAAATCGATCCACCACCGGCAGCAATCGTGTGAATCTTCATCATCGGTGCACGCAGACGCACACCGGCAACCTCGGAATCGTTGCTGCGCTCGTATTCGCCGCTCCACGCAGAAACATCCGTCGATGTTCCGCCCATATCGAAACCGATCAGCCGCGGATATCCGACCTTCGAGGCAGTTTCAACCATACCGACAACACCGGCAGCAGGGCCAGACAGGACACTGTTCTTGCCGCGAAAATTTTCCGCGAGCGTGAGCCCGCCACTGCTCTGCATGAAAAGCAGGCGTTCGGGTACAGCAACACTTGCGAGTTCGCTCTGCAGTCCTTCGATGTAATTGTTGAGCACCGGCGTTAGATAAGCATCGGCAAGCGTTGTCTCTCCACGACTGACGAACTTGATCAGCGATTCGACGTCGTGAGAAACAGATACTTGTGTAAAACCAATTTCCGTCGCGAGCTCGCCAATGCGGTTTTCGTTTTCAGGATAACGGTAGCCATGTACCAGGCAGATAGCGGCGGAGCGGAGACCGGCATCGAAGCATACCTGTAACGATTTGCGGATATCGTCTTCATCCAGCGGTCTAATTGTCTTACCCGCTGCGCTGACTCGCTCGCTTGCTTCGATAACTCGTTCATAAATCGGTGCGGGTTTTATAATGTTCAGTGCGAATATGTCGGGCCGGTTTTGATAGCCGATTGCGAGCGCATCGCGAAATCCTTGCGTAACAATGAGCACAGTCGGCGTGCCGCCCCTTTCCAGTAGCGCGTTCGTCGCCACTGTTGTGCCCATTTTGATCGCTTCAATTCGATCCGCCTCTGCCACGAAGCGACGAATCCCTTCGGCAGCCGCGTCCAAATACTGCTCCGGGTTGTCGGATAACAGTTTGGCAGTCCCCAGGCTGCCATCCGGGCGCAGCGCCACGATATCTGTAAACGTTCCGCCCCTGTCGATCCAGAATTGCCACTTGTCGCTATTCACACTGTGGAAGGTAGCGGAAAAACTGCGTGGTCACACGCCTATCCCGGTTATTATGTGTTTTCAATAAAAAAATTACCTGAGCCCCCCTAACCACTGAACATGGATATGACCAATGAGAAACGGCCTGCTTATACTATTGTTGTTCCCGCTACTTGCAGTAGCTGACCCACGCGCTCGTGATCTCGGCGTTCCGTTCGAAGGTACGCCGGGAACGTTCAACGCGATAACGGACATCGCAGGTGTGACTGTCGGCTTTGAGTCGATAATTATGGATTTGCCGAGCGGCAAAGCAGCCCGTACCGGAGTGACCGCAATCCTGCCGCGTGGTGCCGGCAGCAATGACCAGCCGGTATTCGGCGGCTGGTTTTCATTAAACGGCAACGGCGAAATGACCGGCACGACCTGGGTGGAGGAATCCGGTTTTATTGAAGGTCCGGTCATGATTACCAATACGCACAGCGTCGGTGCGGTACATGAGGGAGTGATTAAGTGGCGCTTTGAACACGGTGCTGCCGATTCCAGTGGCTACTGGTGGTCATTGCCGGTGGTCGCTGAAACCTGGGATGGCTATTTAAATGACATCAATGGTTTTCATGTCAGGCCGGAACATGCGTTTGCCGCGCTTAACTCTGCAAAGAGCGGGCCTGTTGCCGAAGGTAATGTCGGCGGCGGTACAGCGATGGTCTGCTTTGAGTACAAGTGTGGCACCGGCACATCGTCCAGGGTGACGCAGGCGGCCGGTGACGATTACACGGTTGGTGTCCTGGTGCAGGCGAACTTTGGTAGTCGTGATCACTTGCTGGTGGCTGGTGTTCCTGTCGGCAAATTAATGCGCGATAACATGGTTTACTCAGATGATGAACCTGCCGTAGAAGAAACCGGTTCTATCATCATAGTTGTCGGAACTGATGCACCGCTGATGCCGCATCAGTTGAAACGCCTGGCGCGACGTGCGGCGCTGGGCTTGTCGAGAACCGGAAGTTTCGCGGGTAATGGCTCCGGCGATATATTTATTGCATTTTCTACCGCCAACGAAAAGGCAAACCAGGCCAATGCAGGTGTGTCCCTCGATACGCTTTCAAACGAAGATATGAATCCATTGTTCATAGCGACGATTCAGGCGGTTGAGGAAGCCATCACCAATGCGTTAGTCGCGGGCCGTGAAATGACCGGTAATCGTGGCAATACCGTCAGCGCAATTGATCACGAGCAGCTCAAGTTACTCTTGCGTCTACACAACCGCCTGAATGAATAATGGGCAATACCGGCGCCGTACTGGCAACGTTGGTTGTCTATAACGCGATACTCATCGGTGTCGGCCTGTGGGCGCGGGGTCGCAACAAGGGTGTTGAGGACTTTTTCCTTGCAGGCAGGGGGCTCGGCCCATGGGTTGCCGCGATTAGTGCGTCGGCAAGTTCATCGTCCGCATGGACACTACTCGGTGTCAGTGGCGCTGCCTACGCTTGGGGCTTGCCGGCATTGTGGCTATTCCCGGCTACCGTCGGTGGTTTTCTGCTGAACTGGTTGTGGGTTGCTCCCAGGTTGCAGCGACTGGCGAGGAAAGAGGACGCGATCACGCTTAGCGCGGTAATCGCACCAGCGAACATCGGTGCAATGCGGCAAACAATCCTGCGCGTAGCCGCCTGCATCATCGTTTTCTGTTTTGTCTTTTACATCGCCTCGCAATTCGAGGCTGCCGGCAAAGCATTCGAGTCCGTGTTTGGTCTATCGAAGCAGACCAGTATTTTCGTTGGTGCCGGCATCGTGCTGGTGTACACGTTACTGGGTGGATTTTGGGCCGTCAGTGTCACCGATTCCATTCAAGGCGGATTAATGGTTATAGCGGCGATTGTCTTGCCGGCGGCAGCATTGGTTGCCGTAGGCGGCCTGGGGCCGATGACAGCCGGGCTCGATGCGATTGGAAATTCCGGCTCGCCGTTGGGTTCGAGCGCACTTGCCAGCGTAAGCGGAATCTTCTTCGTACTCGGCTTATTTGGCATAGGCCTCGGTTACCCGGGACAACCGCACGTCGTTAACCGATTCATGGCTTTAAAAGATGAACCAAGCCTGCGCCAGGGTCGTGTCATTGCGCTGGCCTGGGCCGTGCTCGTTTACGGCGGAATGCTGTTGCTTGGATTATGCACACGTGTTTTGTTCGCTGACCTTGGCGACTCCGAGCAGGTGCTGTTCAAAGCAGCAGGTGAATTGCTGCCGCCAGTCGTCGCGGGTGTCATGCTGGCAGCTGTGTTGTCCGCAATCATGTCAACGGCCGACAGCCAGTTGCTGGTTGCAGCTTCAGCTATCTCGTACGACTGGAACCTGGCTAGCAGTAAATCAAATACCGGGCTGGCCAGCACCCGCACTACGGTTGTTATCGTGTTGATTATGGCAACAACTCTCGCGCTCGTCTGGCGTGCCGATATTTTTTCCAGGGTGCTCTTCGCCTGGTCCGCCGCAGGTTCAGCATTCGGTCCAATCCTGATAATGCGATTGCTTGGACGATCAGTATCAGCGCGTGGCACCTTGGCCGCGATGCTGGCAGGCTTCACACTTACCGTATTGATTTCCTGGTTTCCAAATACTCCGGGTGACGTAGCCGAGCGTATCCTGCCATTCGCCCTCGCACTCATCATCGCAATATTGGCCAGCCGGAAGTAAAAACCAAAAAATCCGCACGTCCTGTCATATGCATCTACCTTGTGCACCACCAAAGACCAGGGAGAGATTATGAGGCAACATGATGCGCTGGAACATAATCCACAGGTTTCACGTAAGGCACTGGAAGCCTTGCACAGCCAGTTGTTTGGCTGGGCGCTCTCCCGTTGTGGTTTTGACCGGTCAGCAGCAGAGGACCTGATGCAACAGGCATACGTCGAAGTTTTAAGTGGCAAGGCACGATTCGACAATAGGTCGACGCTTAAAACATTTGTATTTGGTGTCGTGCAGAACCTCGCACGCAGCCGTTTTCGTCGTCTGGCGGTGCATATGCGGCTGGTCAGGACCTATGCAATTGCACCCGCTGACGAAGCGCCGCGTCACGTAGAAGAAGACCATCACGAGCAGCGGCGCATCTGGCAGGCAGTGGAGTCGTTGCCGCGGCGCCAACGCGACATTACTGAACTCGTGTTCTGCCGCGACATGACAATCGAAGCAGCGTCGACAGTAATGGGAGTAAGTATTGGCGCGGGTCGCGTGCATTACGATCGCGCAAAAAAAGCGCTGGCCGGTGCATTGGCTGGTCTGCGAACAGAAGGGTCATCTAAATGAGCGATATGAATACCAAGCAGCAACTGCAAGACGCGCTGACCACTGTGCATGCGGAACAACCACCTGCGTTTGCTGATGTCTGGGCAGCAGCAGAACGACAAAACAGACTTTCACGCAAGCGTTATGCGGGAATCGCAGGCATTGCAGCCACCATCGCGCTTGCTGTTTCGGCCATCAGCATCTGGTCTGCGAATGAAGCAGAAATGGCCGATGAATTTTTAATAGCGGATGCGTTGATGAATTCAACGCAGTGGTCGGCACCGAGCGATTTGCTGATGCCGGAACATCAATTTGACATATATCAGGACATTCCGTTTCTGATGGAGTCAACCGATAGTCAGGAAGGATCGTTACTATGAGACAGGGAATAAAGAATAGTCTGACATTGCTGGGTTTGTGCCTGGTTCTGTTGTCCTCCATTGCCGCGGCACAGCGTGTCGGACAACAAAAGGATGTTTTCAAAGGCAAGCTGTTTGCGCCCAATATCATTCTCGAAAACCAGGATGCATTGGACCTGAATAAGGAGCAATTCACCGCTATAAGAGCCGCCGTTGTAGAGGTGCAGGGCAGTGTCGCTGAACATGAGTGGGACCTGCGTGAAGCCTACATGAAGGTGCTGGCGGATCTGGATGAAGTGCCGATTGACGAGGACAAGGTTATGGAAAATGTAGAGGCTGCACTGTTGGCGGAAAACAAGGTCAAACAGTTGCAGGTCACAATGCTGATCCGGCTGCGAAATCTGTTGACGGATGAGCAGGTGCAGTACCTGCAGGGCCTGCAAGAGAATTAGCGTTTACAGACACAGGTCAACGACCGAAAGCGCGGTTCACCCTAGATTCAGGTAACCGTGCCACAGTGTACGGACAGTATGGATACGCCCATGAAAGGACTTAAGCAGTTATTCGCCACAGCCATAGTGACGCTGTCACTGTCGGCCTGTGGTGGCTCGTCGAGTGGTTCAACGCCACCGCCGCCACCACCGCCACCACCACCACCCACAGTGATCATGGCCGAGGCATTCCAGTTCCTGAACCAGGCGTCCTTCGGTGCGACAAAGGTGGAAGCAGAGCATGTTGTCGATATTGGGATAGAGGCGTGGATCGACGAGCAGATGCAAATGCCGATCTCGCGGCAACTTCCCTTCCTGCAAAGCCTGCCGCGCCCACAGAATCTTGGCGAGCTGCAGGTTGACCGGGTCGATATCTGGTTCCGCAATGCGATTAACCAGCCTGACCAGTTGCGCCAGCGTGTGGCCTTCGCTTTGTCGGAAATCATGGTTGTGTCGCAGCTTGGTGCCTTGATAAATGCGCCGTATTCACTGGGTAGTTACAACGACTTGCTGGCGGAAAATGCGTTCGGCAATTATCGGGAACTCATTCAGCGCGTCACGCTGCATCCGGCGATGGGTGTTTATCTCAGCATGCTTGGCAATGAAAAACCGAATCCTGCACTCAACATTCGACCGGACGAAAATTTCGCGCGTGAGCTAATGCAACTGTTTTCCATCGGCCTTGTAGAGCTGAATGCAGATGGCAGCGACCTGCTCGATGGGCGAAACCTTCCCATACCGACTTACAATCAGGCCGTTATTGAAGGATTTGCACACGTCTACACCGGTTGGAATTACGCCGGCGCACCCAGTTTCCCACTGGCGCGTCGGAACGATGCGAACCAGACTATCCCGATGCAGCTGTATCCGACTTTTCATGATGGCGGTGAAAAATTATTGCTTAACGGCGTCACCTTGCCGGCCGGGCAGTCGGGCAACCAGGATTTGGCGGCTGCACTTGATAATGTATTCAACCATCCGAATGTTGGGCCATTCATCGCGATACGCCTGATTCAACGGCTCGTGACCAGCAATCCCTCACCTGGATACATTCAGCGGGTTGGCGCCGTTTTTGACAACAACGGATCCGGTATTCGCGGTGATCTCGGTGCTGTCGTCAAAGCGATTCTTATGGATGACGAAGCGCGACCGGACTTGCCAATGGAAATAGACGGTAAGGTTAAAGAACCGCTGCTGCGGCTAACACAGTTGTGGCGGGCGTATAACGCAAGTTCCGCCAGTGGCAAATATCCGCTATTCGCGTCCTATATCATCTTTGGTCAGGGGCCATTGCAGGCATCACACGTATTTAATTTCTTCAGCCCGTTTTTCGCGCCAGCCGGGGAAATTCGCAATAGCAGTTTTGTTGCGCCGGAACTGGAAATTGCTACTGAGTACCAGAACACATTCGTCACCAACTATTTTTTCCTTGCCTGCTTCGGCCTCAATTCAGCAAACCAGGGCCTTGAAGCGGACGACGTCTTTATCGATATCAGCGAGGAGATGGCCATCGCCGATGACACGGACGCGTTGATCAATATGGTGGTCGGCAAACTTCTTGCCGGCACGGTGTCAGATGTTCTCAGGGCCGAAATGGCCGGCATGATTGATCGAATCGACGTGGCGGACGCTGCGAACCGTACTGCGGAGGCCATCTACTTCGTGGTTTCGTCACCAGAATTCGCGTACCAGCGATAGATTGGGAGATTAGTTATGAAAAAATTCAATCGACGCGAATTCCTGACAACGACAGGTGCTGCGGCAACGGCGACTATCGCGAGTTATCCAGGTACTGCGTTTTCACAGGTGATAGGTACGAGTGCACCTTTCCCCGATTACAAGGCGCTGGTCTGCGTATTCCTGCATGGCGGTAATGACTCGTTCAACATGCTCATCCCGCGAAGCAATGCCGAATACAACGTCTACGCCGCGTCGCGGCAAAACATGGCGATTGCGCAACAGGATCTTCTCGCGATAAATCCAGTGACAGCAGATGGCACAGATTATGGATTGCACCCATCGATGCCCGGTTTGCAAGGCCTGTTTGAAAACGGCAGTGCGGCGATTATCAGTAATATCGGGCCGCTCATCCAGCCGACAACAAAAACAGACATTGTCAACGGCTCGGTTACATTGCCGCCGCAACTTTTTTCGCATAACGATCAACAGGATCAATGGAATTCGTTGAAAGGCGCGACCGTGAGTAAAACCGGATGGGCCGGCCGGCTCGCCGACCTGATTCGGACCAGCGTAGCTGACCAGCAACTCGCGACCAACGTTTCTTTATCGGGTAACTCGCTACTGCAATCAGCGGAGGAAACGATTGCCTACGTAATAGGTAGCAACGGCCCTCTCGAGTTCGAGGGTTTCTCAAATTCGGGCGATCCGAACGATATTTTTTATCAACAGCGCCTCGCATTCGAGCGGGTTCTCAACGCCAACTACGACACAATTTACGAGCGCGGTTTCTCTGACGTGCAACGACGCGCAGTCGCGACAGCGGATCTCGTCAACAGTGCGCTGGACGGCGCCCCAATACTCAATACCGCTTTTCCGCAGTCACCACTGGGCAATCAGTTGCAAACAGTTGCGCGACTTATCGCTGTAAAAGATACATTTGCGATGCAACGCCAGGTCTTTTTTGTTGGCATCGGTGGCTTTGACTCGCATGATGACCAGGTACAGAACCAACCCGGACTACTGGGTGGTATCAGCGAGGCGATGACGGCGTTCTACAATGCGACCGTCGAAATCGGCATGGCCGATAGTGTTACCAGCTTTACACAATCCGATTTCGGTCGAACGCTAACGTCTAATGGTGATGGCACAGACCATGCGTGGGGCGGCAATCAACTTATATTAGGCGACGCAGTACTTGGCCGCGACATCTATGGAACGTTTCCCAGTCTCGCGCTGGATGGCGCGGACGATGTCGGCGGCGGTCGCCTTATCCCGACGACCTCTGCAGATCAGTATGCGGCAACGCTGGCGAACTGGTTCGGCGTACCGGATGTGGACCTGGATATCATTGCGCCGAATATCGATAACTTCGCCGTGCGCGATCTCGGCTTCCTGGTCTAGCCAAAAAAACCGGGGTCGAACCGAGGTTTATTTCGGATAAACCTCGGTTCGACCCCGGTTTTGAATTTAGTCAGCCGTAATAGCGTGCTTCAGCGCCTTTCCGCGAGCCGACATATAGCGCTTGATGTCATCGACAATCAGCACGTTCGTCGGTATCAGTATCAACGTAATTGCCGTCGCGAACAGGATGCCAAAGCCCAGAGATATAGCCATTGGAATCAATATCTGTGCCGCGGACGCTTTCTCCGATAAAAGCGGCAGCAAGCCAAAGAACGTGGTCAGCGAAGTCAGCATCACCGGTCTGAAACGGGCAACACCCGCTCGTCGTACCGCATCGTGCAGCGGTTCACCGGCACGGTGTTGTTGATTGATGTAATCGACTAACACCAGGCTGTCGTTAATCACAACGCCCAGCAGCGCCATCAATCCAAGTATGCTCAGGAACGATAACGGATGCCCCATGATCCAGTGACCGATGATCGCACCGATAATGCCAAACGGAATGACCGACATTACGATCAGGGGTTGCACGTAGGATTTAAGTGGCAGAGCCAGCAGGCAGTAAATAACAAACAGCAATAAGACGATCGCACTTTGCAAACTGCCGAATGATTCGCGTTGCTGACGTTGTTCGCCCTCCATGTCGTAGGTAATGCCTGGATAGCGGGTCAGCATGTCATCAATATACTGGCGCAACTCTGCTTGCAAAACCACCATGTTGGTATTGTCCTTATCCACATCAGCCGTGACATTGAGGACACGATAGCGATCAATGCGGGTAATCTGCGAGGGCCCCTTGCCCGGGATAAAGGTCGCCACGTTTGCCAGCGGTATCAATCGACCATTGGGGGCGGTAATTAACATTTCATTCAGGGAGGATAATGTGTCACGTTCTTCGATCGGGAAACGCACCAGCACCCTGATATCGTCACGACCCCGTTGAATGCGCTGTGCCTCCAGTCCTTTGAATGCCTGCCCCACCTGGCGCACGATGTCTGATCGTGTCAGGCCAAGGAGGTGACCCTGGGCGCTTAATTCGATGCGTACTTCTTCCTTGCCATCAGACAGGCTATCCGCGATTTCGAATACACCAGGATAAGAGGCGAGTTGTTTTTTTAACTCATCGCCGACCAGATTGAGTTCGTCGAGTGAATTGCCGCTGAACTGTACGTCGATCGGCTCTCCAGGCCTGAAAAACGTCGCGCGAAAATTAATGGATTCTGCTCCTGGAATCGGACCGACAAGACGCCGCCATTCATTGATCAGTTCGGTGACCGACAAATCAGAGGTTCGCGTTTCGCGCGGCGCGGTCTCGAAACGCACTCGCGCCAGGTGCGAGCCGTTACTACGACCACCGGAGCCGGCGCTCGACAATATGTTCGTGATCATGCCAGTGCCGTCTGCTTCATTCGAATACTTGTCGCGCATCGCTTGCGCAGCCTCGAACATTTTGTCCGCGTGCCTGGAGGTAACTTCAAATGGTGTGCCAACCGGCATAACCAGTGTGGCGGTCGCTGTTTCCGATTCCACCGACGGGAAAAATACAAACCGCGTCCAACCGCTGGTAACCAGCATAATCATAACGATAAGTACGCCGGTAAACGATGCGAGTGTGGAATAACGATGTCTGAGCGTGAAACTCAAAGCCGGTTGATAGATCTGTTGAATTTTTTTCTCAAATCCGTCAGCAAAGCGGCGTTGCCAGGCAGAAAAGCCTTTAGTAGGCGGTTTGTCCCGGTGTAGTCGGACATGTGCAAGGTGTGCCGGCAAAATTAATTTGGACTCAACCAGGGAAAATATCAGAACAGGTATAACCACCATGGGTACCGGCGAGAACCATGTACCCAATCGTCCTTCGATAAAAACGAGAGGCATGAAGGCGGCAATGGTCGTAAGAATTCCAAAAGTTACCGGGATGGCGACTTCCTTGGTGCCATTAATAGCGGCAGACAGGCCGCTATCACCGATCTGCATATGTCTATAAACATTCTCCCCCGTCACAATCGCATCATCGACGACGATGCCAAGTACGATGATGAAGCCAAATGCACTCATCATGTTGAGACTGATCTCGAAGAAGTTCATCAGGATGAAGGCGCCGAGAAAACTGATCGGAATGCCGAGGAAAACCCAGAATGCGATGGCGGGTCGGAGAAATAGTGTGAGCAGCAATATTACGAGTACGCCACCTTGTGCGGCACTCCTGGCAAGAATCCCCAGCCGGTTTTTGAGGATCTGGGAATCGTCATCCCAGTAACTCAACTGCATACCGACAGGCAGGTTATCCTGCCGTGAGTCGATGTAGTTCTTGACCTTGTCAGCCGTTTCAATGGCACTTTGCCTGCCTGTGCGCGAAACGTCGACAAATGCAGCATGTCTGCCATTAAATTTGGTGCGAACCGACTCCTCCTGAAAACCGTCCTGCACGTTTGCAACATCTCCAACCCGGACGATGGATCCATCCGGGTTGGTTTTGACGACGATCTCCGCAAAATCAGAGCGGCGATAAGCCTGGCCTTTGGAGCGAATTAGAACGTCGCCCCCTTCAGTTCGAACATTGCCGGCCGACAAATCAACTGAACTACTACGAATAGCGTCTGAAATATCGGCGAGCGTGATATTAAATTCGCGCAGCCGATCCTGCGACGCCTCGATGGCAATTTCGTAACGGCGTACAGAAGAAAGTTCAGCTTGCGTAATGCCTTCTATGCGTAACAACTCATCGCGCACCTGTTCAGCAAAACGCCGAATTTCCTCTTCAGCATAATCTCCGGCAACGACGACACTGATTACTTCGAAGCGCCGCACTGAGAGGCTAATGATCGGTTTTTCCGTATCTGCCGGAAAAGTATTGATCGCGTCAACGCGACTCTTGATATCGTCGAGCAACTCGCGCGGATCGTAATCGGAGTCGATTTCAATTTGCACTCGCGTGTTACCTTCCACCGACCGCGATATGATTCGATCGATGCCTTCCAGGTCCTGCACGGCTTCTTCAATACGGACGGCCACACCAAGCTCGACATCTTCAGGAGTTGCACCGCGCAGCGGCACGGATATGCTGATGGTATCGAGATCGAACGGCGGAAATACTTCAAGACGTACACCGTTGTTGATTGCGGAAAATCCACCAAGAATGATTGTGGCCATCAGCAGGTTTGCTGCAACTGAGTTTCTCGCAAACCAGGAGATCATTTACTCCCTCCCTCAGTTTCGTCGGGCCCGCCTTTGCCAGCTTGTCTGCGTTGGTTATTGTTTGCGCCGGCGATCGATACACGAATACCGGAGGTAACCTGGCCGAGTACCGTCGTCACAAGAGCATCGCCGTGCTCAAGGCCGGCGGCGATGATGGCATCCCTGTCATTCTGCCAGGCAATTTCTATATCGCGCCGCTGCAATATTCCATCGCGTACGATGTACACATAGCTGCCCTGGTAAATAGCTGCATTCGGAATCACCAGCACATTGCTAACCATTTTTCCGCGAAGTTCTGCCGTAACGTACTGGCCAATTTTGATCGGTGTCTGTCCCTCGCGATGCATGGAGAACGGATCGTTAATCTGTGCGATGACATGCAGTTGTCGGGCGGACTCGTCAATGGCGCCTTCAGTACGCACCAACTGGGCATCCCACTTGGCACTCCCGTCCAGCTCAGAGCGTATCTTGACGCCACCTATGTGCTCTGCCGTCTCTTCATATCGATATATTTCGGGAAGCTCAATAAACGGAAGGTCGCGGTTTCTGATGGGCAAGCGAATTTCGACATAGTCGGTGGCATAGATATCGGCCAGCAATGAATTTTTTGCGACGACCTGTCCGATGTCGGCATACTTCCTGAGAATGCGGCCGGCAAACGGCGCCACAATATCTGTTCGCTCGAGTTCAAGCTGTGCTTTGCGCAACGTCGATTCCGCTGCCTTTATGCGCGCTTTTGCCGCTTCAAGCTGTGGTTCTCGAAGTACCAGCGCAGATGCCTCACCTTCGTTCCCCAGGCGCTCCCAGTCTTCGCGGGCCTGGTTACTCCTGGCCTTAGCTTCCGCAAGCGATTGTCGCGCATCCATTAAAACAGCTTCTGCGATCTGCATGTCCGCTACATAGTCACGATCATCAATCGAGGCGAGTACATCGCCTTTTTCGAAGAAACCGCCACCGCGTACGTTCGGATTAACTGACACGATCTGGCCGCCGACCTGTGCAGTCAATGTAGACTGAGTTTGCGGCTGCACTGTGCCATAACTTTGCAGGTGCACCTGGTAGCTCTGTCGCTCTACAGGAACAACATCGACAACCATTGTCGGTCCTGAGAAAGCCGGACGTTGTGGCGCCTGCGGCGGATTCATCCTGATGAAGAAAGCGAGCAACAACAGCCCACCAATAATTCCGATGGGTACAAGTTTTCTGGTTTTTACGTTCATAGGTAGCCTGTCACCGTATCAGTAGACGGTGGAAAACTCGCCGCCAAGTGCGAGGTATAGGTTTATGCGGTTCTGCAGCAGCTGGTTTCTGAGTTGCACAACGGTCACTTCGGCATCAAACGCTTGTCTTTGCGATTCCAGCACCGTTGTATAGGTGACCAGTCCGCGCTGGTATTGCTCCAGCGCCAGACTAAGTGCAGCGCCGGAATTTAATTCCGCATCGAGAAAAGATTTGTAGCGTTCCTGTAAGGATGTGGTTCGTGAAATCGTATTTTCGACGTCAGCAAATGCGCGGAATACGAGGTCCAGGTATTGTTGCTCTGCCAGTTGTACGCGCGCGGCAGCCTGTTCTTCCAGAGCCTCCAGCCTGCCGGCATTGAACAGCGGTTGGGTGAGCCCGCCCGTTATAGACCAGACAGCGCTGCTACCGTCGAGCAAATCTGCAAACTCCACGGATGTTGCGCCACCGCTGCCGACCAGTGACAGGCTCGGGAAGCGCGCTTTGTGTGCCGCCGCGAGGCTGGCGTCCGACGCCAAAAGATTCAACCAGGCTTCCTGCACATCGGTTCTGCGCATTAATAATTCGGATGGCAGGCCGGCCGGAATCGGTTCTTCAATGACCGGTAAGGTTCGCTGAATTTCCATGTGGCCATCGGGATAACGCGCCAGTGACAATTGCAGAACGGCGATCGCCTCGATCACAACCTGCTCCTGTTGTGCCAGATTCGCTTGCTGTCGATCCACCTGGTTCCTGGCGAGATACAGATCGAGTGCGTCGTTGATCCCCTGGCGATAGCCACTGCTTACAATGTCGTGGCTCTGGATAGCATTGTCGAGTCGACGTTGTGCAACTTCGAGCAATTGCTTCGCTTCCATGACGTCGAAAAACGAGCCGGTCGTTGCAGCCGCAAGATTGCGTTCAACAGATTGCAGCCTGGCCCGTTGCGCCTCCATTGCCAGTTGTGCCGCCTGTTGCTCGTGGTTCAGTTTTCCCCACAAGTCTACTTCCCAGCGAGCGTCAACTGACGCGCCAATTGTCTCAGTAATGACGCTCGCTCCCGTGCTGTCATCAAAGCCACGCCGTGAAGCATCGAGGGAAACATCCAGCGTCGGAAATCGATTCGCCCTCGTTATAACGACCGTCTGTTCGGCCTGGTAAAGGCGCGCGCGTTCCTGCGCAAGCACGTAATTGCTCGCAACTGCTTCCTCTACCAGTGAGGTAATCTGCGGATCGTCAAAATTTGCCAACCAGTTGAAGCTGGCGCTGCCGGCATCGCCGCCGCGCAACCATGCCGGCGGGATTGCTAAATCCGTAGTTTCAGGCGAAATCGCGGAATGCGTGCAGCCGCTGGCAGCCATCATCGATAATGCCAATAACACCATCAAAAACAAAGGCTTGTATCTTAATTTTTGTAACACTTTGTCGCCAGTTGCGGTCGCCAGAAGCAGCAATTATCCCAAGAACTGGCGAGGCAAGACAGCGCTCTTGTAGCTTCTTTACAAATCCGCCGAAAAAATGACATTGCCACCAACGATGGTTTTGAGCACTTTTGCATCACGAATCGTCTCCGGGGCAATCGCTGTCAGGTCACGATCAAGCAGCACAAAGTCGGCAAGCATTCCGGGCATCAATTTGCCTTTTATGTCCTCCTCAAATGACGCATACGCCGCCTCGGTCGTGTACCCATGCAGCGCCTGTTCAACGGTCACTTTTTGCTCCGGCACCCAGCCATCGGGGTTTGCACCATCCAGCGTGCGCCTGGTTACGGCGGCATAAATGCCCTCCAGTGGAGTTGGCGGTGCGACACTCCAATCGCTGCCGAATGCCACGTGACTGCCACTATCGATCAGCGATCTAAAGGCATAAGTTGTCTTCGCGCGTTCTGCGCCAATGATTTTTTCTGCCCAACGGCCATCGTCAATAGCATGGTAAGGCTGCATGGCAGCGACCACGTTTTGTACCGCGAAGCGTTCAATGTCGTCCGGATGAATATGCTGTGCGTGCTCTATACGAAAACGACGGTCGCGCTTACCGTTTGCTTCTTCAGCGTCGAGATAAAGGTCGAGCAAGTCACGAATCGCACTATCACCGATAGCATGCACCATGACGTGCAAACCAGCCGCGTCCGCTGCCACAATCCACTGACGCATCTCATCAAGGTCGCTGATCAGAAAACCGCTGTCGTCCGGTGCATCTGTAAAGGGTTCCAGAAATGCAGCTGTGTGTGAGCCAAGCGAACCATCCATGAATCCCTTCAATCCACCGCTACGCAACCATTCATCGCCGCGGCCATTTTTTGCAATATCGTCGCGCAGGTCTTCCCACTGCGATAGCGGCACTACTGAATACATACGCGTCGTCAGTTTGCCAGCGGCTAGAGCGCGACGATAGGTTGCAAGGCTCGAGAATTCTGCCATGTCGTGCACGGATGTCACGCCATGGGTGGCAACATGCTGCATCGCTGCCGCGGCTTCCCTGTCAAGTTGGGCCTTGGACGGGTCCGGGATGGCAGCAAATACCGGCATCATTGCGTTGTCTTTCAATACGCCCGTCGGACGTCCATCTGTATCGCGAACAATTGTGCCGCCTTCGATATCAGGCGTATCAGCATCGACGCCGGCCTGTGCAAGTGCCAGCGAATTTGCGAGCGCCATATGGCCATCCAGGCGCTGTATCCAGACCGGATTGTCCGGCGTCACGGCATCGATCCAGTCACGATTCGGCAACTCGCCACCCCAGTTCTCGTGATCCCAGCCGCCTTGCAAAATCCAGTCTCCGGGTTTCATCGTAGTCGCATGTTCCGCTATGCGTTTTGTAAATATCTCAGGTGTCGCAGCGTCGCGAAGCTGTACTGACGACAACCCGGCGCCACCGTCGATAAAATGCACATGCGTATCGATAAATCCGGGTGCCAGCATGCTGCCGGGCACAGAGATCACTTCTGTGGCATCGCCTACCAGTTTTGCGATTTCTGTATTCGCGCCAACTGCGATAATTCGGCCGTCGCGGCTGGCGACTGCCTCGGCCCAGGGTTTCTCCCTGTCACCCGTCCAAACCCGTGCATCGGTGATGACCAGTGTCGCGAAGTCGGATGATTCTTTTTCGGCACAAGCTGAAAGCGCCATCAGGGAGATGAGCAAAGAAATAGTCAGGATTCGTGATTTGGCAATCGGCTGGACGGGCATTTTCGGGGTCTCCTGGAGAAGTTGGTGTTATGCAGCTGCAGTCTCTGAACTTTCACTATCCGCGCATTTCGGGCAGTCTCTCGAACATGAAGCTGGATCGATTCATCAGGCTCGCAGTCGGGCTCATTATATTCCTGATATTCGTTATCGCCATTGCCGCGATGCTGTTTGTTACGGAGTCCGCGCTAAACGTATGGGACCGTCTCGTCCAGGGCCCGCGTATTGTTCTATATGGCTATATGGCCGTCATGGCGGCGCTGGTCGTCGCTGCGATCTGGTTGGTTATGCGCCTCGTTGTGCGCCGCAAAGTTCAGTCGAGCACAAACCCACCGCAAAAACTCAAAAAGGCCGATATCGAAGAACGCATGCGCGAGGCGGAGAAGTCCGGCGTAGACGTAGCCGGCGCTCAGGCCGAGTTGCAGGAACTGGCCGCACGCCAAAGGTCAGGTTCCGTCCACTTGTGTTTCTTCGGTGAAATAAGCACTGGCAAAAGCTCGCTGATCAAAACGCTGATTCCCGATGCGGATGTCGCTATAACACCGGTCGGTGGGTCAACAATCGATATTCGGCATTACCGATGGCGTGACGATAAAGGCACGATGATTTTGCTCACGGATGTTCCAGGAACGGGTGGGCTTGAAAGCGAACTCGACCATGTCGCCGAACAGGAAGCACAGCGCGCGCAGGTCGTTATTTTCGTTTGTGATGGTGACCTGACACGAGCACAGAGCGCTGCGGTTAAGTGGCTACTGGCACTTGGGAAACCCATCGTTCTGGTGATGAATAAGTCGGACCGCTACGATCGGCAAGAACAGGCTATGTTGATGGAGCGCTTGCTGGATCATTTGAATGACCTCGGCGGCGACATTGCTCTCAACCAGGTTGTCGCGGTGAGTGCGGGCGGTGAAGTAGACGTGGTCGAACGACAAGCGGATGGGAGCGAGACCAGCAGTCGTCGTAAGCGCCCGGCAGACATCGGCGTACTGGTTGTCGCGATCAATCGTTTGCTTGAAGAAGATTTCGCCTCACTGGACGCCCGCCGCGACCGGGCAGTATTTCGCCTGACTGCGGACAAGCTGGCTGCAGCGGAGGGCGAGTATCGTCAGCAACGCGCGGAACAGGTGATTCGCAATTCAACCGGCAAGGCGGTAGTTGGTGCACTGGCGGCAGTGAGCCCGGGCAGCGATATCATCATTCAGGGTTACATCGGCACCGCGATGACACGTGAGCTTTGCAAGCTATTCGACGTGGCGCCTCGCGACCTGGATGTAGAAGAATTCTTGACGCTAAGTCAGAGCCGGGCAGGCAAGGCGCTACCGCTGAGTCTTGCCGTCGCCGGTAATGGCCTTAAGGCGTTTCCTGGTATTGGTACAGTCGCCGGAGGCCTCGTGCATGCTGTAGCCTATGGCCTTATCTTTGATGCGCTCGGCAGAAGTCTGGTGCTGACACTGACAAAGCATGGCGCACTCGACCCTGCAACAGCCGCGAAAGAATTTGAGGACGGAATCAGTGAGCATATTGAAGCGGGTGTTAGACAAGTTGCCAAAATGGCCGTGGGCAAGGACAAAAAAACCGACTGAAGCAAATGCCGATGGCGGTTCCGCGCACCTCGACCTCGCCCGTGAAAGCCTCAAAGACCTCATTGAAGATTCGCGCTTGCCGAGCGGCGTCCGCGAATCCCTTGCGCACGACTATGAAGCTGTGCAGGCGATGTTAGAGAAACTGCAACATGGGCATCTGCATATTGCCGTGTTCGGGCGTGTCAGCACCGGCAAGTCATCACTTCTGAATGCATTGATTGGTGAACAAAAATTCGCCGTCAGTCCCCTGCACGGTGAGACGCGAAAAACCACGATGGAACAGTGGTCAGAGGTAGAAGCGGCGGGTGTTTATCTGATCGACACACCTGGCCTTGATGAAGCCGGTGGAGAAGATCGTGAGGCGATGGCGAAAGAGGTCGCGCATCGGTCTGACCTGGTTATATTTGTGGTTGATGGTGACATCACCGATAGCGAATTGCAGTCACTGCGTACCTTGCTGGAGCAAGGCAGGCCGGTTGTCGTGGCACTCAATAAATCCGACCTTTACACGCAGGACGAATTGGACGCGCTATTGCAGTCTGTCAGGGAAAAAACGGTCGGGTTGGTTGATTCGGATGACGTTTTGCCAGTGGCTGCACAACCTCGCCCGCAACAGGTCGTCGAATTCGACAATGAGGGTGGCGAGACAGTGTCTACCCGCACGCGTGATTCTGATATCGACGAACTGCGCCTGCGTCTCTGGGATATTTTCGAAACCGAAGGAAAAACACTCGCAGCGCTAAATGCGAGTCTGTTTGCGGCAGACCTCAGCGATCAGGTTGGCATTCGCATCCTCAACGCGCGGCGCGAAATTGGCGACAAACTGGTCAGGACATACTGCGTGGCGAAAGGCGTGGCGGTCGCCTTCAACCCGATTCCGGTCGCCGATTTATTAGCTGCAGCCTTTATCGATGTCGGTATGGTCATGCATCTTTCAAAAGTCTACGACCTGCCGATCAGCCGGCGCGAAGCAGGCTCACTCGTCAGCGTCATCATCGCCGAAGCCGCAGCATTAATGGGCACGGTTTGGGCGCTACATTTTGTATCAAGCGCGCTCAAAGTAGGTACGGCCGGTCTATCTACAATTGTCACCGCAGGCGCGCAGGGGACGATCGCCTATTACAGTACCTACGTTGTTGGCCAGATTGCCGCAGACTACCTGTCCAAAGGAAAGTCCTGGGGTGAGGGCGGGCCAAAACAGGTAGTAAGAGAAATTCTGGATAGTCTTGACCGGGACACGGTGTTGCAACAAGCGAAAGGGGAAATTCAGTCGCGGTTGGGTATTAGCTGAGCAGAATTTGAAAGTCAGCGGAGCATTTTTTTATTGCGCGGGACAAGAGTGCTAATTTCGCAGTTGTTGCCTGAGATCTTCTCTATGCATATGATTTTTAAGTGTAAATTGGTATGATGCGGATCGCAGACCGATGAAAACCAGCACCCAAAAGCGCAATGAACGCATCTGGAGCACGATTCGTGATATTCCAGCAGGATCTGTCGCAAGTTATGGGCAATTAGCGGAAATTGCCGGCATTCGACGTGGTGCGCGCCAGGTCGGCTACGCACTTCGGCATTTGCCGCGCGGCCATGATGTGCCATGGTTTCGCGTCGTCACCGCATCCGGCAAGATCGCGTTCGATCACGGTAGTGATGCGTTTAATGAGCAGGCGAAACGGCTTATGATGGAAGATGTCGCCATCCTCAAAGGTCGCGTCGATATGAAAAAATACCGCTGGCAACCCGATCTTGATGAGCTTCTGTGGAAGCCAAGTGACGCCTGGGACGAGCAATAAATGAAACGAAAACTGCTTTCACTGTACGTGCAGGTCATTCTTGACGGGCGCTTCATCACATTGCGCCGTTCATTAACAGAGTTGCGCAGAAAACTGACGTTCAAAAAGCGCGTCGTCTCAGTTTTTCTGCAGCTCGATGATCCCTATTCCTATTTGTTGAGTTACTACCTGGAACACGTAATTGCGCGCTATAAAAAGGTCGAGTTTCGCTTTTACCTTTGCCAGGCACTGAGCGGTGACTATATGCCACAACCAGGCATGCTCGCCGATTATGCGATGGCAGATTGCGCTGCTTTGGCCAATGAATTCGGTGTCCCGTTTCTCGATGTTGGCAGCACTCCGGCGGTCGAATACCGGCGAGCGCTGCTGGATTTTCTCGGCGAAGAACATGATGAAAAAGATTTTTCCGAGACTTTCATAAAAGCACTCAGCGCGTACTGGCGAGGTGATCCGGAAGGTGTTGCGCGCATTGTCGGGCGAGCACAGGCGGAACTGTCCGAAACCAATGTGTTGATCGGTCAGAACCAGTTGTTGCTGCGCAAAATGGGTCATTACAATTGCGCGACGATGCATTATGCGGGCGAATGGTACTGGGGCGTTGATCGGCTGCACTACCTGATTGAAAGATTCGATCAGCAGGGTTTGAATCGCTTCAAAGAAGCAATTCCCGAGCTGGCCTCATTGCAGCAGGCTATGCAATTGAAATTGCCCGTAACGCAGCCGGTGAAAGCAGCAAGTTTGCCGCCGCTCGAAATGTATTATTCGTTTCGCAGCCCGTATGCCTACCTTGCACTCGCACGCACCTATGAGATTGCCGACGCATTCGGACTCAAGCTGGAAGTGAAACCGGTATTGCCGATGGTGATGCGCGGGTTAAAGGTGCCTAAAGCGAAACTTCTGTACATCGTTAAGGATGCGAATCGGGAGGCAGAACATCTTGAAGTTCCGTTTGGCAAAGTAGCGGATGCCGTAGGAGACGGCGCTGAACGTTGTATCGCCGCTTTTTATTATGCGAAAAGTGAGGGTCGCGAGCGGGACTACCTGCTGGCAGCCGGCCAGGCGATTTTTGCCGAGGCAATCGATGTAGCCACCGATGAAGGCATGGAGATCGTAGCTGATCGCAGTGGCTTGTTCTGGCCCGACCTGAAAGAAGCGCTGAAAAAGGAAGAGTGGCGAGCCTGGGCCAAGGAGAACCGGGATGCACTGACCGAAGCAGGGCTTTGGGGTGTGCCATCGTTCCTGATCGGTGACGTAGTAATCTGGGGTCAGGATCGTGATTGGTTGCTGACCAGAAAGATTGAAGACCTGTGTCATGACGGGGAAGGCATCATCGTATGACGGTGCCGGCAGTCTATTTTTCACACGGACAGGAAAGCGGTCCGTGGGGAACGAAGATAAAGGTGATGGCCGAAGTGGTGCGTGAACTCGGTTGCCGGGCTGAAAGTATCGATTACCAGGGTATCGCGGACCCGACAGAGCGCGTTGAAAAGCTTGTGGCCTGTTGCGATGGAGTAACAGAGCCGCTGGTGCTGGTGGGCTCAAGTATGGGTGGCCACGTTGCTACGGCAGCAGCGGCAAGAGTAAAAGCGGTTGGTTTGTTCGTGCTGGCACCCGCCTTCTACATGGAGGGTTATGAGCATTTGACACCACCCGCACCGGCCATTCCAATCACCATCGTGCACGGCTGGGATGACGACATCGTGCCGGTAGAGAACAGCATTAAATTCGCAAAGGCGTGCAACGCGACGCTACACCTGGTTGACGGTGACCATCGCCTGACCGCAAATCTCGACGAGATCACATACTATCTGCAAGGGTTCATTCACAATCTCAACAGTGACTGATATTGGAGATTGTCATGAAAATGTTGTTCTTACTCGTTCTGTTGCTGGCCTTCGCTGGCTGCGGCTCCGGAGAATCGGGTGAACGTGAGGAAACCGTCGGCACGGAAATCGCCGCCGGTTATAACGCGCAGATGGACAAAGCCCGCCAGGTTGAAGATCTAAGCTTCGAGCATAAAGATCGTATGGATGCGGCGTTGGATGAAGCTGAGGGGAATTCCAAAAAGAAACCGTAGTTTGGTCAATTCGCGGCTAAAGCCGCTCCCACAGCTTAAACTAACCCCACAGATTACTGCGGACTGTGGGAGCGGCTTTAGCCGCGAATGCTCTGCCGCGCGACATACGCCGACAATCCCCTAAGCCCCGGATACGGATCTGTGATGACATACGTCGGTATCGCCTGCATATACTCCCGATAACGATTCTTATCCTCAAACCGCGACCTGAATTCCGACACCATGAGCTGCTCAATACACGCCGGAACAATGCCACCTGCAATATAGACCCCACCGAACGAGCCTGTAATCAGCGCGAGATCTGCAGCAACGCTGCCAAGAAAAGAAAAAAACTGGCGCAGGGTCGCAGCGCAATCTGCGTCGTCCGCATTACTCGTTATCTCCTCGGGCGTCGCCACTGCGATGTCGTGCATTGCGTGATGCAACGCGATCAGCCCGGGACCAGAAAGAATGCGCTCCGCAGAGCAGTGTCCATAACGCCCACGAATTTTTTCGATGATTGCATTTTCGTCGTTATTGCGAGCTGCGACAGTGATGTGACCGCCTTCACCACACATCGCAGCACCATTTTGACCTGCACCTATCCATGCCGCCATACCGAGCCCGCTGCCCGGTCCGAGTACCGCAATATTTCCGTCGCGATGTTGCATTACCTGACCAATTTCAAACCGGCAGCTGTCATCGAGCGCCGGCAGCGCAAACGCGATGGCATGAAAGTCATTCAGGATTCGCACGTCTGCAATACCAAGTTGGTGACCGAGATCTACGCTGTTAAAGCGCCAGTCGCGATTGATCATCCGAACATCGTTCCCAAGCACCGGCGCGGCCACCGCCAGCGCGCAAGAGTGCGGTGTGTCGCCCGATGTGACAAGAAAACCCGCAAGCAACTCGGCGAGACCGGAAAAGTCGTTATTGTTATAGACCCGGGGTTCGGTGATATTGCCCCCGGGAATGTGCAAAATCGCACAACGACTGGTTGTCGCCCCGATATCTGCGATCAGCCAGCATCTAGTGTCGGTCGACGAGTTTGCCATGGCTGCAGCATTAGCAAGAAATTCGCAAATTGCAATGGTTTGCGACGCCCCGGAAACCTGTAAGATTGGCCTCCAATGAATATTGCCCGACTGTTATTTCGCCCCTGGTATTGGCTGGCAGGCAAGGTTTTCGCTACCTGGGCGCGCCCGACCGTGCAGCCAGAGGCACCCGCTGACCTTCTCGCTGGCACAGATGCGCCCGTTTGTTATGTACTGGAAACCGGTGGGCTGACGGATACGCTTGCGCTCGAGCGCCTGTGCCAAATCCACGGCTTGCCGTCACCCACGGATTCGCTGCAATTCGGCGCTGACAATGAAAGGCGACGCATTGTTGTTTTGCGCAGAAAGCGCGGCTTGATTTTTCGTCGCGCCAGCGCTCATGGATCAACGCGTTTGAAGCGGCTGGTCGAAGCCAGTATCGCTGCCGGCGGCAAAGAACTGCTGCTGGTGCCGGTCGCGATTTATTGGGGGCGATCGCCACAAAAGGAACACTCCTGGTTGCGGCTGTTATTTACGGAAAACTGGGACGTTGCCGGTCGCACTCGCAAGCTGCTAACAACCGTTTTTCAGGGTCGCAACACATTATTACGGTATAGCGATCCACTAACCCTGAGCTCAATCGTGCAGGAAGGATTGGAGTCAGAGGTTGCCTTTCGTAAGGTGTCGAGGATTCTGCGGGTCCATTTTCGGCAGCGGCGAGTTGCAACCGTTGGCCCCGACTTGTCGCATCAGCGTACATTGCTTAATCACGTATTGGCGGATCCAAGTGTGCGTGCGGCAATAAATGCCGATGCAGGCGACTCCAGCGCAAAGCTTGGGCAATCGACGCAGAAGGCGCTCAAATATGCGCAGGAAATAGCAGCCCATATTTCTTATCCGACAGTAAGGGTTTTGGAGCGATTTCTCGGTTGGGTGTGGAATCGGATCTACGATGGCATCGAGCTTGGTCACGTCGATCGATTGCATCAGATTGCGCGCGACAGCGAGATCGTCTACGTGCCTTGTCACAGGAGCCATATCGACTACCTGCTCCTGAATTACATTGTTTACAATCAGGGCTTAAGTCTGCCGCATGTTGCTGCCGGTATTAACCTCAACATGCCGGTAATCGGTCCCGTTCTGCGGCGTTGTGGTGCTTTCTTCCTGCGTCGTACGTTTAAAGGGAACCGCCTTTACGCGGCGGTGTTCAACGCATATTTACGACAAATCCTTGTGCGTGGCCACTCGATCGAATATTTCGTTGAAGGCGGCCGCAGTCGCACCGGCCGCCTGTTGGCGCCGAAGGCCGGCATGCTGGCCATGACAGTCAGTTCATATGTGCAGGAGCCGCGTCTCCCCGTTGTTTTTGTACCAGTCTATCTTGGTTACGAAAAACTGATCGAGGGCGATTCATTCATCAGTGAGCTTGGCGGCGCAACAAAGAAAAAGGAAACATTGATTGGACTGATTCGCTCGGTCAAATCGTTGCGCGAAAATTTCGGCAAAGTCTATGTAAATATTGGCCAACCAATTCCACTCGACTCGATGCTTGATGCGCGCAGACCCGGTTGGCGGGAGAATCTGGCGAACGACGCGGAGCGACCCGTCTGGATCAATGACGTGATCGAAGAGTTGGGCGAGGCCATAATGGGTGGCATCAATGCGGCAGCAGCGGTAACACCAATCAGCTTGCTGGCCTCTGTTTTGCTGGAGACGCCAAAACAGTCGATGGGAGAGCTTGAGTTGCAACGACAATTGCAACTGAGCTTGAGTTTGCTGTCACGCTTCAGGTATTCCGATTCAGTCACGATCCCGGACTGGTCTGCCGAAGACATTATTGACCATGGCGAAAAACTCAAAGTAATCAGCCGTACTGCGCACCCGCTCGGCGATGTTGTCAGCATGACTGAGCACGAAGCCGTGTTGATGACCTATTTTCGCAATAACGTGCAACACCTGCTTGCCATACCGGCGTCGATTGCCTGTTGTTTCATCCAGGGGCGGCGCATTGAGCACAGCGAGTTATTGCGCCTTGTGCGGTTGATCTATCCGTTTATGCAGACAGAGTTGCGGCTGCAGTGGGACTACGAGGATATCGACGACGTTACGGCGGCGGCGATAGATGCGCTTATCGAAGAAAACATATTGATCCGCGATGGTAAGTTTCTCGTGCGACCGCCGGCCGGTTCCGGACCGGCGTTCCAGCTGATGATGCTGGGACAGTCAATGGTGTCAATGCTGCAACGGTTCTACCTGGTGATCGCGTTGCTCGTCAAAAATGGTTCCGGTACCTTGACGCGCGCCAAACTTGAAGCTTTGTGCCAGAAGAGCGCGCAGCGCATGGTGATGATTTACGGCCTGCATTCGCCCGATTTTTTCGACAAGGCACTTTTCAGGGACTTCATTCACGTTTTGCGCCAGCGTGATGTTTTGCGACGCAATGCCGCGGGTTTTCTTGAATTCGACGATGACATCAATCGCATCGGTGAAGACGCCAGGCTCGTGCTTGGCGAGGAGATTCGGCACAGTATATTATCGCTGACTTTTTCCGGCCCCGGAGTCGATCGGGTATGAAGGTCGTTGCGTTCTACCGTTTTGTCGATATTGATGATCCTGAGAATTTGCGTACGGATCTGCTGGCGCTGTGCCAGGAGCTCGACCTGCTTGGCACACTGTTGGTTGCGAAGGAAGGCATCAACGGCTCATTAACCGGAAGCGGCGAGTCGGTGCAAACTGTGTTCGACTGGTTGCAGGAAACTCTCTCGCTGGATGAGCCTGTTGAGGGTCGTTGGAATGAAGCCGGCGAGGCGCCATTTCGCCGTATGCGTGTCAAAATCAGGAAAGAAATTGTCACGCTTGGCAGGCCGGACATCCGGCCCGATCAAAAAACCGGAAAACATATTGGTGCTGAGCAGTGGAATGCACTGATCGCCAGGCCAGACGCGTTAATCATCGATACGCGCAATCATTACGAATTCGAAGTTGGCACATTTCCGAACGCCGTTGATCCCGGTACAGATAATTTTCGCCAGTTTGCGGATTTCGCGAATAATCTTGATGAAGCTGACAAGAAACGTCCATTGGCGATGTTTTGCACGGGCGGTATTCGCTGTGAAAAAGCGACGGCATTGATGCTCGAACTGGGTTTTGATGAGGTTTATCAATTGCAGGGCGGGATTCTCAAGTACCTGGAGACCGTCGACGAGGAAAATAATCGCTGGGACGGCGAATGCTTCGTATTCGACACACGGGTCGCTGTCGATCGTGACCTTGCGGAGGGTGGCTACGTACAGTGTCACGCCTGTCGACGGCCTTTGAGCGATGAAGATGTGCAATCATCTGACTATCGCGAGGGCATTTCGTGTCCGCGGTGCATAAATTCAGGGTCTGAAGAGCGCCTGGAGCGGCTTGCGGAGCGGCAAAAACAGGTTGAGCTGGCAAGGGAGCGTGGCGAGGCTCATATCGGGGCCATAATTGATTGAATGCTCCGAAATTATCTGTCCTGAATGCGGTCACAAAGAGCGCGAACGAATGCCACAAAACGCCTGCCAGTACTATTACGACTGCAAGGGCTGCGCTGCGCTGTTAAAGCCAAAACCTGGTGATTGTTGCGTTTATTGCTCCTTTGGCTCTGTGAAGTGTCCCCCGATACAGGCCGGTGAGAGCTGCTGCGAGCAATAGCAGGTCCCGTGCAGTTGGCTACTCTGTGACGTAGGTAACAATCACGCTTGCCTGCGGATAATAGACT
>RCNB010000181.1_pt1 | contig 42350 bp, 29 predicted proteins | sample 2041321 | NCBI WGS metagenome assembly RCNB01 (sample SAMN09708232, study PRJNA481090) | Marine sediment metagenome, whole genome shotgun sequencing project.
TGAACAGCACGAAAATTCCAGCCATGGCCGTGGTAGTCCGCGAACTGCGTGTCCTTCAACGATGGGTTGAGATCGGTGACATTGCGCAGGAAATCAATGTCCGCCCACTTGCCGCGGACTACAGCGCCCTCCGGATTGCGGTCCAGCAGTGCTCGTTGCTCTTCGGTGCTCAGGTTCTGCTGTTCTTCGGGCCACATGAACGGTGCATCGGACTCGTAGTCCCACATCGTGTACCCAAGGTAGGAATTCATGAACATGTTGGGTTGGTGCATGTGACAGACCATGCACTGACTCGTCGGTATGGCTCGCGAAAATTGATGCTGCAGCGGATGGCCGGACTCGTCTTTGGGGACCGTGGGATCCAGCGATGCAGATTCGCCGTCGCGACCAAATGTCGAGTAGGGGCCGGAGTGTCTCGCGTCGCGATCGTTGGCATAAATCACATGGCAACTCGCGCAACCCGATGACCGATAGTCTCCCGGTTGATCGTTGGTGCCCATGAACCACGTGAACGGATCGTTTAATCGTGTCTTGTGGATGTTAATCAGCGGAACAGCAATGCGGCCGCCAGTACCCGGGCCACGATTGGATTGCCGCGTGTCGGGCTTGCCCGGTTCTTCCAGCCTTTGGATCTGCCCCAGTGAATTCGGCAAGCCGGTTTCCGGGAACAGGTTGGTCAGATTTCTGCCGCCGTCTTCGAATACACGAAAAACATCTGCGGGCTTGACGCTTTCCCAGGCAGGCAGGGGATACAACTCGGCGATGACACCGTGTTGTTTCGCAACAGCGGGGTCGAGTGCGGAACCGGTGATCTTTGCTGGTTCGCCATCTGCGGTGTACCCCTCACCGAGCAAGTAGTTTTTAAATGGCAATATACCGTTGTTGTATGCGGCGCCGCCCCAGAGCATGACGCCGGTCGCCATCATGCTGCGAATGTTCGCATCAATAATTTTTTGATGGCATGCGCCACACGCCTGATCGGCGACGCGATAGTCGGACGGATTAACGAAGCGAATAAACTCGGTACTTTCGTGATTGAGCAGGGTGTAGCTTCGTTCCGGGTTGGCACTGGACGGGTAATGCCACGTCTCAGGATATCGGGGACTCACATGAGCACGTTCGAGCGCCGCCTCGTCATCCTTTTGGACGCTGGAATTGCCACCGTGGCAATCGGTGCAGCCCAGAACAACCGAGGGACTATTGTGCATGCTGCTGGCATCCGTCGTTGTATGACAGCTCACGCAGCCAAAACTTTTCAGATCGGCCGTTTGTTGTGACTGTTTCTCCGGTGCTGGCGGATAGTCAGGGTAGTCAACGTGCCGTGGCGACTCGCCTTCCGAGGCGAGCAGCGAAGTCGATACCAGCAATAAGCTTAATGTTAGTTTCTTATTCGTCATATAAGTGTGTCATGCGATTCAGTACGCCAGTATCAGATTTGCGAGTACAGAGTAAGCGGTATCGGAGCCGTAAAGATGTTTGTACCCATCGCCCGGAATGAGAGCGGATCCCGCTATGCGCAAAATAACATTCTGCGATGTGAGCGGCCGGTAGGTAATCGCGAGCGACAAGTCCTGACCAATGCTGCGTTCAATATCGCCCTGGTTGCGGGCGGCCTCCAACACCGCTGTATCGTCGAACCACAGTTGATTGACGTTCAGGGTTACGCGAATTTTCGGGGTCACCTCCATATCAATACCGGCACCGGCGAGAATCAATCCAGGGTTCGTGAAATTCGATTGTCCGTGTGCTTTGCTGGGCTGCATCGAGTTGAGCAGGCCGTTCTGCGCCGATAAGGTCACGCGACCTCCTCCGACCAATGGCACTGCCTGGCGAATCCAGAAACTGGTGTCAGCGCCCGCAATAAGAGGGTTCTCGAAAATTGCGTCGAACCCGGTTGACTTGTCGTCGTAAGGATCGTCGTCGCCACTGCCATAAACAAAAGAGACACGAAGCCGCAGCCAGTCGAAATCTCGCGATACTTCGAGCGCAGCAAACGCGGCGCTGATGTCGCTCTCGAGGTTGGTAAATGTTGATGGTGTTTCCGTACCGAATGCGTAGTAAGCCGATGCGGTGACGTTCCAGCGTCCGACGTGTCCATCACCGTTGTAGCCGACGTAGGTGACCTCGTAGTCGCGATTTTGTTGCACGCCAATCGCAGCAGGTCGATTGAGGAAACCGTTTGTGTCGATGAACGGTAGTCCTGACTCGGAGTTGCGGTTGTGAACGAGCGCGACTTGCGACGTGAACCCGAGCACCGGGAAGTCCTGTCGATAAACATTGAGAAGAAGTACATCATCGTCCCGAAGGTCGGCTGACACATCGTTCAGACCACTGTTGGTGTCTTTTTCAATGCGTCGAAACACACCGACGTTATATTGCCAACGATTATTGTCGCGAGTACCAAAGAGGCGAATACCGACCGGGCTGTCCTGAAAAAGAAAGCCGCGAAAGTCGGCGGTAATTGGTTGAATGCCAATACGCAGGCTGTCGAAATCGAAACGTTCGGACACGTTGCGCAGGTGCTTATCGAGAAACAGGCCCTGTATTCCGACGAAATTGTCATTGCGCCGGGTACTTGCTGTCGTATCGGCGCGCAGAACACCGACTTGGTCGATTTCAACGCGACTTAAATTGAATACGGGCAGGAAGCGAATTTCGTAGTCGGGCGGCTTGAAGATGGTTTCGCCTTTGTACAAAACCGTTTCCACGATGAAGTTCTGAACAAAGGCTGTCTGGTTCGGGTCGCCGAAAACATCCAGTGTGCCGGGGTCTGGCGTTGTCGCTATCGCGACGGGTGTTGGCAAGCTGCGCTCCTCAAACGTTGAGTCCGAGATAATGTTAAGAGCGAAAAACCAGTCATCACCGAACGCGGGACGATCACCTTTCAGTACGTTGTTGCCGTGGTATGGATCCCAGAGCCGCTCGGGATAGCCAACAGCGTTGACGATACGCCAGCGATCAGGGATCGCGGCGAAATGCGGCAAGTCACCCCAAACGGCAGGCGATAATCCAGGCTCGTCGCAGCGATGTGCGTCGCGCGGTGGATTGCCGGGTCGTCGACGTAGTCGATCAAAATAGTCAACGCAGTCGGCCCGAATCACCGACACAGCCGCGGGCGCGTCGCTTTGGTCCGCTGCCGCCACAATTGGCGACAGTGTCGCGACCAATGCCGCTGCGAGCAGAGACCTATTTGTTTCCGCAAACATTCTGTTCGTCGCTGTTGAGATAGGGCGTGACCGGGCAGTTGACGTAGCGAAGACGAGTACCCTGTGGCACGAGTGTGTCCGCTCGCATGGCCGGTGCTGCATTGCTGAATGAGCCGTTTTGCGCCGCTTCGTGTACGGCGAGGAATGCAATCATGTCGTCTTGATCCACGCCATCGCCTGAAACTCCGATGCCACCGATAAGTTGTGAACCCCGGTAGATCGGTACGCTACCGGGGAAAATTTGCGTACCGTTTGCTAGTGCTGGAATGACGCCTGCCGTCACGAAGTTATTATCGAAGCCATCGACGCCGGTGCAGTTCATCGGAACGTCTGCATTCAGTCCTGCAACAAAGCCGACGTGTTGCACCAAAGCGTTATAAACAAGATCCAGTTGCAAGCCGGTTGAGAACGGACTCCACTGTCCGGATTGTTTGCTGAAAGGCCCGGGTGGATTACCTGTTATACCGTCCGGAAAATAAGGTCGTGAAAGATTGCCACCCGCACGATCAGAAAATGCGACCGCGCCATCGGTGAGCGCGTTGGGAAGACCGAGGAAGGTCTGCGCCGCTGAAACGTATTGCGACAACAGCTCCTTTCTCAGTACAACAAGACCGCTGTTCAGGTAAGTCGCCGCGGGGACGCCGTTCAGCGCGGCTGCGGCTGTCGGCGATGAAAAGAAGGTGGCCGTTCGCGCCTTCTGTAAGGACACGTCAATACCGAAAACGGGAGCGTCACGGGATCGCACTATCCCGAGAATCACACCGTTCGAATCGACTATTGATATTGTCACGCGCGCGGGGGAGCCGACCGGCTGACGAATCTGCGCGCGCGATCGGTTGGCTACGGTCATGGCCTGAACGAGTATCGCCTGAACCTCGGCAGCTGTCAGAGCCATAGCGCCGTCTGTTCCTGCCGTCGGGCGATAGCGTTCAAGGTTGGCGTTATCGACCAGCACAAAAGCATCGAGCCCGGCGTAATCGAGTGTGTCTGCACGAATGCCCGAGGCAGGCTGACTGAATGCCACGCCGGCGCTGGTCGATGCTGCAACGTAGCCGGGTACCGCGAGCAAAGTGCCGGCGACATTGTTGAGGCTGACGAAGCTGGGTGCACCGTTTGGGTCTGCCAGAAGATCCGATTCCTTCGCGTCGGAAAATCGCAGACTTCGACCATCGACGGTAATCCGGTTTGCTCGACGATCATCCGGAGCGGCAAGACCGAACGCCGCAGCCATCGCAATCAGTTCGTCGTCATCCTGATCCACGTCTGAAATGTCGGGATCGAAGGAATAGATAGCATCGCTGATGACGCCAACACCCCCAACCGGAGTGCCACCCTTATATAAAGGGAAGCCTCCCGAATCGGCAGCCAGACCCAATGGCGAACGATGTGGTCCGGCATCAGCTACGCCACCGGAGAATCGTGTGACGAGGTCGGAGCAGGGTAACTGGCTGAACTGTACGCCGAACAATGGCCCGGCGGGTTGCAGGTTGCCCATGGGGTTGAAGTGGTCCTGAACGATCTGGCTGGCCGTGCGCGTGCTAAAGGCATTGCCCTCCGTCGAGAGGTAGGCGGAAGTCACCGCCTTCGCAATCGCAGCCATGCTGTCAGGAATGATATTCACGCCTTCGAGGCCGCCATCGATATTGCCGCCCGGTGACATGATCGTGACTGTGGTTACTGCGGCATTCATCCTGAAAACGCCGAGTACGTTGCCGGCACGATCGACGACGGCGATCGTGCCGCTGACGCCGCGAGCCTGAGCTTCATTGACGGCGCGAGCGATCACACCTTCGACATCTGCAACAGTCAGTTGCGTCGGTGTGTTCGCGCAGGAACCATCGCAGCCTGCGGCAGGTGCGTTGTTGTCGATATCATTGGACTGCGGCCGCGAACCGCCGCCGCACGCACCAATGACCAGTGAAGCGAGCGTCAGCAGTAATGCGACCCGAATCACCTAGGGTTCCTTCGCTTCGAAGTGAAAGCCGTGGCACATCACACAGGTGCTGGAAATTTGTGTTGAGGCGTTGCGCCCTGATTCACCGCTGCCGTGACAGTCCCGGCACACTTCAATGTCAGGAATAAGAAGATCCGTCGCCTCTGACGATTGCGTGGCGCCGTGGCAGTTATCGCAGGCCGTCGCATCCGTGTCGTGCGATGCGTGTGAGAATACGGTATGCGGAAAAAATCTTTCCGTCAGCTGCACGGGCTCGACATGCCAGGGCACGTCGCCAGCAGATGTCGTTACGGTATGGCAGGTCACGCAGGCGCGGCGCTCGAACAGATCTTCGGCAACCTTGAGTGCTTCAGTTCGGGCTTCGGTGGCGACTCGATCTCTGTCGGCACGCGACAAGCGTTGGCCGGGTCGGCGCACGCGCTGGTCGACGGCGTCCGGATCGGATCCAAGCAGGCGAGCGCTGTAATACTCAATCAACGCCTGTACCACCGCATCGGCATCACCATGAGGCACAGTACGTGACGGCTCGTCGGGGTCGAACGCCAGCGTATGACAGCTGCTGCAATGCTCGTCCATTGAGATTGCTTGCATGCGAGCGCCACCGGGATCGGGTGTATGGCACTCGCCGCATTCAATGACGCGCGAACCGTCTGGCGTAATGATGCCGTCCTCATCGAGATGTGCTTGATGGTTAAATTTGAGATTGGATAGATCTGCGTCGGCAGATTTCGCCAGATCAACGTGTTCGACAAGCCACTCAACGCCGCCATCAGGCAGTGCCGTGGGACGAAGCAGGCTGACCTTGAAAGCCGGGTGACTATCCAGGAAGTCTGCGGCGTCTTGCAGCTCCACACCCGGCGGTAATTCTGCATGACAACCGGCACAAAGGTCCTGATGCTGATTGACGAGTTGGGGCGGTTCGTTGTGCTCAAGGTGACACGACGCACAGCGTATCTCGCCAATGACAGCATGCTCTTTGTTTGTCGTATGGCGCTGTACGCTGTGACAATCGATGCAGGCCGCATCGGGCACGCGCTTGAACAAGGTGGTGTGGCAGCTGGCGCAGTCATCGGCGATAGACGTATGCGCACTATTAACCGGCCCGGCGAGAAGAAAGCTCTTCATGAGAAATGCAGGCACCGCAAAACCGGCAATCAATACGACCGCAACAAGCGACCATGCGATCTTGCGTTTACTCCAGCCGCCGAGACCACTTGCCGGTGTGCTCCAGCCGGATACGAGATGCTCGCTGTCGGCATCGTCAGCGAGCTCGAAGCTGACGGCAAATTCATAACCATCGGGGGCGTCGATGACGCGAATGATGTTCGCGCCGACTTCGATCACATCGCCAGTTTTCAGTTTCTCGCTGCGTTGTGATTTGCCGTTGACCGTAACGCCGGCAAGGGCGCCGGTCGTAATAAACACGGCACCGTCTTTGGGCGCAATGACGGCATGTTGCAGACGTGCTCTACGATCCTTCAGGTGTAGTACCTGGTCTGTCGAACGACCGATGCTTATCTCCGGCGCATCGACTCTGCGGTCGTGGTATTCAACACCGCCGACCGGGTTCTTTGTGATGAATCGAATCAGATACGCCATGCCATCACCAGTACAGGAACACAGTTACGATGTGCGCGAGCAATGCCATCAGCAGCGCCGCCGTCATCGGGACATGAAAATACAGCCAGATTTCAATGCCCGCTTGTAAACGCAGGTCTTCACCGACCTGACGTAGCAGTTTTCGTTTATTACGCAGCAAGGCCGAAAGCTCCGCGATCTTTGCAGCACTGTCTGCATCGGCCCGCGACTGCTGTTCAGCGAGCCAGTCCATTGCGGCTTCCTGGCCGCGATTCACAACGGTTGCTGAGGCATTCGGCAATTGAATTCTGGAGCGGTCTTCGTTCCGCAGCCGTTGCCACAAGGTGCTCCCCAATTCGCTGCGCTGGATTCCACTCAGGACGAATTCGCGATATTCCGCTGGCAGATTCTCAGTAACGCGTTGACTGCGGCGATCGATATCGTCCAGTTGATCGAGCAATTCGGAGCGACTTGCACCGTCGCGATTTTCACTGAGTCGTTCCGGATACTTCATATAGATGAAGACACCGTACAGCCCGCTGAGAATGACCAGGGTCATTAATACGAATGCGAGAGTGTGTATGTTCCAGCCGACTTGAAAGCCAGCATGTAAAAGCACGACGACAAACAGCGCCACGCCCAGGTAAACATGTGCGGAGAGCCAGCCCTGTAAGGTACCGGCTGTCGAGTTGTAGCGGCGTTTTCGGACACCGAACCAGGTCAGCCAAAGAATCATCAATGCGCCGAGCGTGCCCAGTGCGTAACCCAAGCTGGTACCGCCGTTGGGCGGTTCTTGCGGATCATGGATCCAGTAAGCCGCGAGAGAAATTGCGACCAGTGCAAGCGCAGCCCAAAGATAGCGGCGCTTACGAAAGGCGAGTATCGACTCGTGCATATCAGTTCGCCTTCTTGGTCAGGTTGACGAACTCGGAAGGACTCATGCGCAGGGCCGCGCCGGTTGGGCAAGCTCGCACGCAGGCCGGGCCTCCCGAAAGATCTTTACACATGTCGCACTTAACCGCCTTCTTGATGGCATCCGGGCCGCTAGCTGGCTGGCGCTCGCCTGGCGCCGCACCGTTACCGGTCAGCACCCAGTTGATAAGGTTCGGCGCTTCTTCCTTGGGGCTCGCCATCTGGATGACGCCGTACGGGCAATTGCGCTCGCAATTTCCACAACCGATACAGCTGTCCTCAATGTAGACCTCGCCGTTGGGTGCTCGGCGAATTGCGTCGGGCGGGCAGTCCTTCATGCAATGTGGGTCTTCACAATGTCGGCACGACGTTGGGACGTGCACCTGTGCATACGAAGGCCCTGCCGCGCGGTCCAGTCGTGATGTGCCACCGTGCGTTTCCGCACACGCCTTCTCACAGTTGTCACAACCGATACACAAAGACTCATCGATAAGCAGGACGTCTGTCGCCTCGCCGAGCCCCTGCTGCATCAGGAATGAAATCAGATCACCTGCATCGGGCGCCGCTTCCATGCGCAGGTTTTCGCTGATGCGTTCTTTGACTTTCGTCTGTATACGTTCGCGAAGACCTGTGTTGCGCAGCAACATCGTTTGAAAAACATCAGCTCGCAGGAACACAGACTCAGTGGCGACGGTTGCTGTCACCGTCGCCGATCGGCGAGTCTCACCGACGAGTCCCATTTCGCCAACGTAATTTCCCGCAGCCACGTAAGTCGTGACGATATCGCGACCGCCAATGTTGCGGGACACCGAAACCGAGCCGTTACGAATCAGGTGAAGGCCGTCCGCCTCGTCGCCTTCGCGAAACAAAATGTCGTCGGCGCGAAAGGAGACGAGTTCTGCTGTTTCAGCTACGATGGCCAGTTCGCTCTGTGGCGCGTCCGGCACAAGATCAGCTTGAAGCGTGCGAATGATGAAGTGCTGGTCGATGACCTTTCGAACCGGTTCATAGGTGTTCATCAACTTGATCATTTCGCGCCGCGGTGTTTCCAGAAGCACGCAGTCAGCGGATGCCCGCACGGTTGCCGAGCGTCGACGTCCCGATAAGAGGCTCATCTCGCCAAAGAACTGGCCCTGGCCAAGCGCGATCGACTTGCCATCATCCGTTTCAACTTCTACCTCACCCTCAACAATGGAGATGAAAGAGTTCGTGTAGTCGTTCTTGTGGAAAATGACGTTGGCGCGCTTGGGCGTCAGCAATTCACTCGCCAGCACCAGCTCGCGCAATACAAGACCATTCACGTTTTCGAAGATCGGAACACTTGTGCGTATCAACGCGAGTGTTTCGTGAACTTTCTTGCCGTAGGGTAGATGCCGAAACTTGTCTTCAAGGATGCCGTGGTCGGCCGGCAGAATGTCGTTGCCCTTTATGAACTCGACGACTTCGTAGCCCTGATTCATTGCTTGTTTGATCAGTGGGTAACCGCCCAACGCTCCGATGACGTACAGACCCGGGACGTTGGATTCATAGTGGCTGGACAGCTCGGGCAGCGTCGTCGGATCGTCACTGGGAAAGCGGATGCCAGTGGACTCAACAAAGCGGCGCGGCGGAATGGCGCCGATACGCGCTATGACACGATCGCACTCAACGCGCGTCTCGCCGGTTTCAGTATTCAGGTTAATGGCCGTCGACGCTTCGAGCGAAGCCACTCCGGTGTTGAAGAAACAGTTGATTGAACCGTCCTCAATCGCACGCGTAATGAGCGTGAGATTGCCTTCCTTCGCGCGTGCAAACTCATCACGTCGATTGACGATGATCACCGCATTGTTGCGCGCCAGGGCGACAGCGTTTTCAATTGCGGCGTCACCCGCGCCGACGATAGCGATGGTTTCGTTCTTGTATTCGTCGGGGTCATCGAGCGTGTACTGGACGCTCGCGTCGGTCTCACCTGGAACGCCGATCTTGCGCGGGTTGCCCTGCAAGCCGATCGACAAAACGACAGCTTCGGATTGCAGTGTTTCGCCGCCAGCCAGCTGCAATTCGAACTCCGGGCGTTGCCCGGTAATAGCGCTAACTTCAGCGTTGTACCGAATGTTGACGCCAAGATCATCAAGTCCGGATTGCCAGCTACCGAGGATCGCCTCCCGGGTGCCGGCGGCAAAACCGAGATCGCTGCGCAAAGGCACAACGGCAGGTTCGGCCATCACGTGCTTGCCTTTTTGATAACGTTGAATGGTATTGGCGGGCGCAGCGCTGCCTTCGAGCAGCAGGTAATTCAGGCCAAGTTTCTCTGCGTGCGCGGCCGCGCTCAACCCGGCCGGCCCCGCACCGACGATAACTAGTTCATATTTCACGGACTGCCGAAAGCGGCCGCACCTGACACCGTCGTCGTGCCTTGTCCATCCTGCAAGCTGTAGGTCAGCCCAACTCCGCCAGGAATCGCCGGATCGGACGTTGCGCCCGGTTCACTGAAGAAGCCACTGAATTGACCGCCGCCTCCCAATGCGCCATCTATGATCACGGCGCCATAAGAGCCTTCGAATAAATGGGCGGGCATGCCGATTTCCTGTCCCATGTCGCCGTTTCCGGATGCGGACCAGGTGACACCACCAATGTCGATGACCAGCGTGCTGTCGACACTGAGATTGGTAAAGTCAGCGTTAAATGTCGCGCTGCCCAGGACGCCGGTATTACCCCGATTATCTGTAGGAGAGGTTGCTCCGATCAGCGTGTATGAAGCAGAACCGGTTACGGGTATGGCTGGCGGTGCCTGATCCGGGCCACTGATCCAATGCAGGCTTTGATTGCCTAGATCGACGCTGACATCGCTGCCGTCGCTTTGCAGTGTTCCGCTTGCCACGCCACCCGACCAGCGGCCCCAGCGCAAGACGGTCATGGAATCAAAGCCGGTATCGGTATTGGCGGATGTGCCAATGGCCCAGCTCGCGGGCTCATCAATGCCTCGGCCCGGATACGGCCCCGAAAAACCGACGACGTTGTTGCCGCTGTCAAGCTGCAGTGTCGATGGAGCATTAAAAGCGTAGCCGCTAAATGCGCTGCCAGCAGCACCGAGCGGTCCGCTCGAATAGCCAATCGAGCGGCCGGTCCGTGGTGGCTGAGTGTCGGCCGGCGTGATATCGATCGGCGTGCCGTCGGCGTCGATGCCAATGACAGGTTGCTTTGGTGCCTCCGGATTTGCACTGTTTTTCGGGTCCGCGGTCTGAGTCTCGAGGGGGCTCCCGCCCGGACTGCGACGTGTTCCCAAATGCGTGTCGAATCCCGACTGGACGGCACTGCCGTCAGCGTCCGAACGCAGATCGTTGTCATCGATCAAGACCGACGGTGGCGCGTCGAGTTTTTCCGGCACACGTGAGGCCATTGGAATGAACGCGTATTCGCCAGCACGCACAATAATCTCGCCGCCCTGAGCGCGAAAAACGATTACACCTTCGGATACACCGATGTAGAGACCGTCCTCGATCGGCTCGCCCGGATTGACGTTGGGCGCCCAGTCGCAGTCACCGCCACATAACAAGACCGCGAAATTGGTGCCGCGAATACCCAGCACACCGACGGGCGTGCGGACTTCGTAATTCGAGCGATCTTCTTTGCCAATGGCACCCGTGATCGTACGGAAGCCACCCTTGACGAGAGAAATTACGCTTTTGTCATCAGATTGATCGACAACGGTGCTTGCGGCCGCCGCGTAGGAGTACTCATCGATGCGAATTTCGCTGTTGGGTCGAATGGCGATTTTTGCGCCGTCGATCATAAGCAATTGCGCGCGCGATGCATCCCCGGTAGCGACTGTATCCGTTGCGATGACGCCATCGCCCTTCGCAAGGGAGACCACAGCGTCGCGTTGGGCGGTCACGCTGCCTTTGCTAAATAATACTGATCCGGCGTCTTCGGCTTGTGCGGCGACTGCGGAAAAAATCAATGCCAGCGTCGCAACGCGAACTCCTGATGTTCTTTTCATTGCGGGGTCCACCGTAGTTGAAGACCGACTTCCGTGCGGTCGTAATCATAAAGTGCAACATTCGAATCGTTGTTCACGTAGCGAATTCGAGGCGTCAGAGACAGGCCCTCAGACCAAACGTCCGGGAATGTGATCTGCAGTAAGGACGAGATCTGTGTGTCTTCACGCGTTGCCCCGAAAAAGAGACCGTCGTATTCAGAGGTGAGGCTGCCGGTCGAGGCGAACAGTTGTCCGTTGCTGCCAATTGGCACGAAGAGAGTCAGTCGACCGCCGAATTTCGAGTTGCCGTAAGGAGATCCCGTTTGGCGTTCCGAATCGTCGCCCCCGATTATTTCAATACCGATGGTGCCCGGTGAGCCGAAGCGATAGCTCAGACCACCGCGGTAAAGAATGCGATCGACGTCCAGGGTTTCGATAGCATCGTCGTGCCGAATAGATCCACCACGTATGCCGAATGTGAGGTCCCATTTTTCCGCAATGCGGTTTCCGAACAAGGCATCAATACCGGCGTAATTCTGATTTGGGTCGCCGTCACGTGTCGCCCAGTAGCCGTCGACTCCGGCGCGCCCAAAAAATGACCCGCGTTGCCAGTTCATTCCTGCGTTGCCGCTAATAAGGCTGGAGTCAACAAAGTCCGCATCCGGATTGTGGCGGTAGCTCGCTCGACCACCGGCGTACCAGCCGAACTGTGTGCTTTTTGGATTGTTCCAGTTGAAGCTGGCACCGGCCTCGAAAAATGAGGACTCTGTTTTGAGATTGTCGGGGCTCAGCGTGAAACCCAGGAATTGTTGATCGTCTGTGGAGCCGTTGGCGTTGTCGTCGTAGCCAGCGGCAACATCGAACGAATAGCGCATGCTGCTTTTCGGTGTTGTCGGCACTCTATCGATCGATGCGACGTAATCGTTGATGACTCGCTGGACGCCGGGTGGCGGGCGCTCGTCGAGAAGCCGGACGAAAAGTGGCCGTGCCAGGGCGGTGTTGCCGCTCTCAAAGTAAGCGCGTGCCAGCTCCATGCGTGCGCCGGAGTATTCCGGTGCGACGGACAAAGCGCGACGCAAGCTGAATATCGCGTCACTGTGTCGACCGGAATCGAGTGCTGCAACACCTAAAAGGTAGTCAAAATAAGGATTGCCGGCGAGGTCCGCTTCTCGTGCGCTTAGTAAGGTGTAAGCGTCATTGCTTTGCCCGGCGGCCAGCAGGGACTCGGCATTCGCAAGAAGCTCCTTGCCAGCCTCTTGTGATAAGACCGGTCCTGGAGTTGCAAGGATGCATACGAGAATCGCCATGGTGACGATCCTGGTGTTTAGTACGGGTAGCATTATTTTTCGATTATCCCCTGACTCAGATTACAAGCTGTGCATGCGGAATTACTTACTCAGATGGTCGAAAACGCCGTCCCATTCCACTGGCGGTGGCTCATGGCTGAACCGCTCTATCCGGTCAAGGTACACATTATATAGAAGCTCGCCATTTCGTTCTTTCAAATTTTCGAATCGCTGGCGCGCGGCGTCCCAGTCGCAGCTGCGATAGGCTGCAAGTGCGCCCTCATAGTCCTTGAGGTCTGACAATTCGGCTTTTTTAAGCGCCGTTGTTTCTCCAACAGGTTCGAAAATGGCGACCGGCCGGTTTTTCCCCTTCACCCTGACAAGGTCTAGCTCACGAAAGGTAAAGTCCGGTACTTCTGTAACCGTGCCTTCATTGACGATGATATCGACACCGTATTGCTTGGTCAGGCCCTCGAGTCTCGAACCGAGGTTTACCGTATCGCCCATGACGGTATAAGCGATTCTGAATTCAGAGCCCATATTGCCCACGTTCATTTCGCCACTGGCGATGCCGACGCCAACTTCTATCGACGGCCAGCCTTTCGCCGCGAATTGCTCGTCGAGCGATTTTAGGGACTGCAACATACCGAACGCCGCAAGAACGGCATTCTTTGCGTGATTCTCATCCGGCAAGGGCGCGCCCCAGAACGCCATGACGCAATCCCCCATGTATTTGTCAATCGTGCCGCGATTTTCCTGAATGACTCGTGTAAACGGCGTGAGGAACTCATTCATCATCTGTGTCAGTTCACGTGCGTCGAGTCCCTCGGAAATTGTGGTGAAGCCGCGGACGTCGGAAAACAGCACTGACATCACCCGTGTTTCGCCCTCCAAGGACACTTCCGCGCCACTGGCGTCAATTTCTTCAACTAATTTGGGCGGAATGTACTGGCCGAATATTGTCGACAGGTGTCGTTTGTTTCGTTGTTCGACAAAAAAGCCGTAAGTGATCTGCAGTAACCCGGCAACCAGCGTATAGCCGATCGCTGACGCAAGTGGAACGACAAGATTGAACGATGTCCACAGCCACAGGTTTCCCGCCATGGTCGTGAACAGAATTGCCGCAACCATCAGGAGCGATGATTGCGGCGACAGTTTCGGTAGTAGCAATGCGACCAGCGCGCCGATAATGAATAGCACCGTGAGCTCGAGCCCGTTCGACCAGGCGGGTTGCTGACGAATGGTGCCGTCCAGCAATCCGGCGACGAGATTGGCGTGCACCTCAACGCCGATATAGCGCTGACCGACGGGTGTCGATCTCAAGTCGAGCAGGCCAGCCGCACTGGCGCCGACGAGGACAATCTTGCCGGTCAGCCATTCGGTGGGAGCGTCTCTGTTGACGATGTCGCGTGCGGGTATGAAGCGAAAGCTCTCTTGCGGCCCGCGGAACGGGATAAATACGGCCGCTTGCTCGTTCACGGGAATATCGCGGTCACCAAGACGAAAGGTCTCAAGGTCGATTCCCCGGCGTTTGCTACCTGCGAAGCTGAAACCCACAGACGGAGATTCCAGTGCCGTATGAGCGAGCGCCAGTGCCAGCGTCGGATACAGATCGCCGCGATACCGCTGCAGCAAAGGTGCTCGACGGAAGACACCGTCGGAATCGATGAGCGGCGAATCGAAGAAACCACCGCTCACCGCGCTCTCCTGTAATGCCTGAAGGCTGCCTGTGTAGCCAGCAGCCTCGACAAACGGGACTGAGAAGTCCGCGATATCCGATGCCGGAATCAAAGCGGGTGGCAGTACTCCGCTGAATTCCGGTTCGTTCTCGCTAAGCGAATCCTTAAATACAAATCCCGTAACAATATTCCGAGCGATAAACGATTCGGCGAAAGCCTCGTTGCCACCGCCTCGTCCGGCCTCGGCAAACAGGACGTCGAAGCCAAGCGCATCGATTTCATAGGTGTCGAAGAGCGTATCTACGATGTTGGCAAGCGTTTCTCGTTCCCACGGCCACTGCCCGAGTTGTACCTGGCTGGCCTCATCGATGTCGACGATGACAATGCGCTCATCGACGCCGCCGGGCATGGTGTTGCGAACGCGAACGTCATAGAGATAGTTCTCCATCCGATCGATGATCTCGAACCGCGGAGAACTGGCGATGTGCAGGGTGAAGATGGCCAGTACGATTGTGCTGATGACGATGCGAGTCAGCAGTCGGGCCGTGCGAGTGGAAAATTGCATGACGCCAATTTACACGAATTTGCCCACTGCCCGTCGAAACCGGTCTGCCACACACCGGCGAATTCGCACGTTTCGTGCGAGCAGTCTTTTAATAGCCTTCTCAAACAGGCGGTTCTGCCGCTGAAGCCCTTGGCGTGTGGCGGTTTGGCTACGTTGCGTTGTTGCCACTGCAGGGTCCTTATGACACCCGGAATTTGTCGGAAAAGGGCGTAATCAAGGAAGTGTAGGCAAAAAAACAACAGAATAAGTAATTGTTTTTAAAGGGGTTTCTTCTAATAACTAAACGTTTGTGTCAATTTTGGTCACATTAGTTGCCTTTTTGCACCGGGTCGCGATAGTATCCCCTGCATCATTTCTGGCGGTTTTTCTGGATTAGTGCCTCTGGCACATTCGGAAATGACAGACAGGATAGATTTTAAGAAGTCTAAAATTCCAAACATTTGAGGGAATAACCATGTTAAATCGTAAGCCATTAGCAGTAGCTGTGGCGGCCGCACTCGGAGCATCTTCCTTTGGAAGTACTCAGGGTGTTGCATACGCTCAGGAAGCTGACGAGTATGCAGATAGCCAAGCCATTGAAGAGATTGTAACGACGGGTTCGCGAATTAAGCGTTCTACGAATACGCAATCACAGGAAATCATCACGTTCAGCATCGAAGATATGGAGCTGAGTGGTGATATCAGTGTTTCTGACGCACTTCGGTCGTCCACGATGAACTCTCTGGGTTCTTTCCGTGAGTCATCCGGTAGCAGTGCTCAGTCAAACGCAACCTTTAACCTTCGCGGTGTCGGCTCAGCCCGTACATTGATCCTGGTCAACGGTCGACGTGTTGTTGGTTCACCATCACTGGGTGGTGGCGGTACAGTCAACCTGAACATGATTCCCTTCTCTGCTGTTGATCGCGTAGAAGTCATCGCTGACGGCGCATCTGCTGTTTACGGTTCTGACGCGGTTGCTGGCGTTGTAAACGTCATCCTGAAAAAGAACTACGACGGCATGAAGTTCTCAGCTCGTTACGGCGATCGTTCCGAAGATGCTGGTTCTGAGACAAGCTTCTCAATCCTGACCGGCGCAACCTCTGACCGCGGTAGCGTCACACTGGGTGTGGAATACGATACGCGCGATCCTATTTTCGACAAAGATCGTGCCTACACGGCAGCCTCATACTCTGATCTCGACGGCGACGGCGAAATCACCGGTTATGACGAGACTGTTGGCGTATCGTTTTACGGCTACACGCTTATTAACCCGACATACAATGGCGATCCGTTCGATCCGAATGATCAGAACACCTGGGAAGTTAGCCCAGGCGCGAACTGCGTTGATGGCCAAAATGGCTTCATCGGTGCCGTGCGCGCTGATGCAGTATTTGGCCCTGATACGGGTTACTACTGTGGTTACGCCTATGCTTTGGTATCAGCCAACCGTGCTGGCCTTGAGCGAATCAACACATGGGTAAGTGGTGAGTACGAAATCAGTGACGACATCACCGTCCATGCTGACGCCATTTTGGCTCAGAATGAGTCGTTTGGTCGTTACGCGCCTCCTGCGGCTTTCGGACCTACGATTCCGGGCGATCCCCGTAATGATGTTGGTGCGTCCTCGGGATACTTCCGTTGGACCGATATCGGCTTCCGCGACAACGTCGTGAATGACACATTCACCGATATCAACATTGGCGCAGATGGCGACTTCACCGACACCGTTTCCTGGAACCTGAACTACACCTACTCAAACTACACGTCTGCGTCGGTTGGTCAGTACTACCTGAGTTATGCGGGTCTGGAATACAACTTCGCCTACAACATCTCAGATTTCGACCAGTTCGTGGCTAATCTGAAGACGACAACGCTGAATGACGATCGTCAGAAGCTGGAAAAAGTCTTTGCTGGTATGCAGTTCGACATGTTCGAAATGGGTGGCGGTACGTCTTCAGCCTACGTTGGCGCTGAGTCTTACACCATTAACTACGCGGCACTCGTTGATGCTCAGTCTGAAGCTGGTCTCGTTGGTGGTTCTGCTGGTAACTCAGCAATTGGCGACCGTGACATTAAGGCTATTTCTGCCGAAGCAATCTTCCCGTTCACCGACTGGTTAGAAGTCGACGCAGCTATTCGCTACGATGACTACTCTGACTTTGGTAGCGCAACGTCTCCGCGAGTCGGCATCACGGCGTCTATCCCTGGTGTTGATGGCCTTATCGTCAAGGCTTCTTTCGGTCAGGGCTTCCGTGCTCCGGATCTGTCAGACCTCTACGGTGCTACTGCGTTCTCTGCTGAATTTGCGTACGACTACTACGGCTGTGAAATCACAGGTGTATCGGTTGCAGATTGTCAGGAACGTCAATTCGATACGTTTATCGGTTCAAACCCGACTCTGGATGCTGAGAAGTCAGAGACATTCTCTTTGGGAATTGAATACAGCTTCCTCGAGAACTGGCGTGCAAGTATCAACTACTTCGATCTGACACTGGAAGACAGCATTGACTTCACGTCAGCTCAGGATCAGTTGGATGTTGACTTCCAGACCAGTGGTGGCAATCCGAATGTTGATCGTAGCGGGTTCACCCCCGTAATCGCGGCAGGTTTCCAGAATGCCGTGACCGAAGTGAATCGTCAGGTTGTTGATGCGTCCTTGTCAGCCAACTTCGATACAAGCTTCGGAATGTGGTCTGCCTCGTACAATACGAGTTACTACATTAACTACGACGCGGAAGAGTCATACGGAACAGGCGACTTGTACGACGCTACCGGTACGCTCGGATTTCCTGAATGGCGGTCTAACTTGCTGATGAGCTGGGAGATGGGAGACTTTTTCTCAAGTCTTAACATTGACTACATCGGTGAGAATAAGGGTCGTATTTCCGGTACCGTATGGGATAAATGGACGACAGCTAACCTGGCAGTTGGTTACACGCTTTCGGACTACGGAACCTTCACCTTGGGTGCAAATAACATCCTGAATGAAGACCCGATCCTGAACGCGGTTACAGGCTCACCGGTTGACGAGTACACGTACTCACAGACTGGTCGTGTTGTATACCTCCGGTACTCTATCGAATTCTAGTTTGATAGGTATTAGAATAGGGGGCCTGCGTATTCGTACGCAGGCCCTTTTTTTTGTTTCGAAACTTTCTCTCGAACACATCACTCAGGTATTCATTTCATCATGCACATGAACCCATGGTCACTTTTTTGGCGGCAGGGACACAGCACAACTTTCGGGAACTACTTCAAAGACGGATACGAAGGTGCGGTTGCCGATTGGTGGCAGGCCACCGTCGATGGTTTGTTGCCTGATCTGACAATTCTCGAGGTCGGCTGTGGCAATTGCTCATTGTTGCCCACGTTGATCAGCTCTGACGTCAAGGCAAAGTACATCGGTGTGGATCTTGCCAGTGTCTCACCCAGTGGTGTGGCTCAGAAAGGACTTGCTGAGAGCGATATCGAACTCGTCGTGCACTCGGAAACGCCGGCGGAGGAGATTCCGGAGGGAGACGCTTCTGTTGACCTCATCGCCTCGGTTTTCGGTATCGAGTACACGAACCTCGACAAGAGTTTCGCAGAAGTATCGCGACTGCTGAAGCCCGGCGGACGGTTCACGGCGCTATTGCACCACGCGGGGTCCGTCGTAACAGGAATGTCGTCGCGAGCGATCTCGGAGTACAGTGAGGAAGATCTTGTTGCCGTGATCAATGCGCTGACTACCATCAGTGCACAAAGGGATAAGGCGGCATCAGTACAGGCATTGAAATTGGATCCACTTGCGGAGCAGTCAAGAATGACGATCAACTCGTTCGCGGATAAATACCTGAGTAATACCGACCCGGCAACGGCGAACGCGACGATGTTCGAATTCATGACTAACGCTTTGGGATTCTTCAAGACGATGGGCGCGAATACGGATCAGCGTGGTGCGTTTATTGCGGCCCTGGCCCACGAACACCGCGCATCACATGAACGCTTCAGGCAGATGGTAACGGTGGCGTTCGACGAAAGCGGGGTTGAACAGCTTAAGGAAAAATTGGCAGCTCTGGGATTCTCTGCAATACAGGCAGATGTGCTTCAAACGAACGATGAAATATTGGGGTGGAAACTATGTGCAGACAAATAGCCGCTGGTTTAGTGATTCTCGGTTTATCCGTTAGCGCTAATGGCGAAACGCTTATGGAGTGTTCGAAAATAGAAGATGCTGCCGAGCGGGTTGCGTGCTACGACCGGCTCGCGGGTCGCGTCGAAGAGAAAATGGAAGAGACCTACGAAGGTACAACCGAAGAGCGAGTAGAGAAAAGAACAGAGTCGATCGCGGAAGAGGTTGTCGGGTCCACAGAGACCGTTGCGGCTCCGGAAGTCTCAAACCTCGAAATCAAGCGAGTCGTCATCGATCGAAATCGCCGAGTCACGTATGTATTGGCTGATGGTCGTGTGTTTCGCAGAAGCTCGGGATCGAGAGCGACGTTCAAAGTCGGCAATCGTTGCCAGCTTGAGAGCGGCGTCATGAGATCGGTGTTCCTGGTATGCGATGACGGCCGCAAGAACAAGGTTGAGGAACTTGCCACGAAGTAAGCATGCGGTTTTTGCTTGGCGAAGAGACGTTTGAACACGAAGCGAAAATCAGGCGACCCTGCTACGCCGACGGGGGCAGAGTTTAAACAACTTATTGGTCTGTACAATCAGGGCCGGTTATCCGAAGCCGTGTCACTTGGCGCGGTCTTGTCCGGGAAGTACCCGCGTGACGCTTCTCTGCAAAATGTTCTCGGTGTCGTGAATGCGAGGATGGGCCAGTTGGACGCAGCGCTTGAGCACTACGACAGGGCCTTGTCGCTACGGCCCGGTTACGCCGAAGTTCAAAATAACCGCGGCAATGCGCTCAATCGTATGGGGAAGCGGGATGAAGCGATCGTCAGCTTCAAAGCCGCGCTAAAAGCGAGCCCGGCTTACGCGGAAGCGCACAATAACCTCGGCAGCGCGTTGCAAGACGCCGGTCAACTTGATGAGGCGATAAGCAGCTACACCGAAGCCCTGATACTTAAGCCGAATTACGCTGAAGCGCACAATAATCTGGGCAACGCCCTGACGGATAAGGGCAAGTTCGACGAGGCAATGGCTAGCTTTTCTCGCGCCATGCAAAGTAACCCGGGATTACCACAAGCCTATAATAATACCGGTAACGTTCTCCGAGCGATGGGTCGATACGACGAGGCTACTCAGAACTTTAGAAAAGCGATTCAGATATGGCCTGATTACGCTCAGGCATATTCTGGCCTTGGGAACGCGTTGAATGATCAGGGACTGCATCGTGAAGCCGTCAACCATCTGCGTAATAGTCTTCGTCTTCAATCAGGTTCGGCGGCGACACACAACGATCTTGGCAATGCATTGAGTGATCTCGGCAGGCATGAGGAGTCAATGGCCAGCTACCACGACGCCCTCGAGATCGACCCACATTTTGCTGAGGTCTACTACAATATCGGCAATGCCTTTAGCGAATATGGCAACCAGGAGGAAGCGGTAGCTGCCTATTCCGAGGCCGTTCGCCTTAAGCCAGGGTTTGCGGAAGCGCACAACAATCTGAGCAAGAATAAGAAATACAATGCCGAGGACAAACAGTTTTCTCAAATGCTCAGAAGATTGGAGGTGCCCGAAATATCGGACAACGAACGTATGTATCTCAGCTTTGCGCTGGGAAAGGCGTATGGGGATATCGACGAGGTTGACACCTCATTTGAATATTATTCGCAGGGCAATCGCATGCGCACGAACGAGCTGGCGTATGACATTCGCACTGATCAGGAACAATTTTCCCGGATAAAGTCATTTTTTGATGGGGAGAGCCTGACTGCGACGGGTAGCGTCGACTTCCAACATGGCACCGCTTCGCAACCAATATTCATTGTTGGTGTGCCGCGCTCCGGGACGACTCTTACTGAACAAATAATCGCGAGCCACTCACAAGTTTTTGGCGCCGGAGAGTTGCAGGCTGCCAGCCGGATCCTGTCGCCAGTAGCGCAAAAACTTTCGGTCAAAGGCCAAAAGCAGGTTTTCGCTGAAGCTATCCCTAACTTTCATGATCAATACTTGAGCGAAATATCCGCTTTGGGAAATGCCGAGCCGTTTGTCACCGACAAGGAGCCAACCAACTTCAAATGGATCGGATTCTTGCTGACGGCGTTTCCGCAGGCAAAGATCATTAATCTGCAACGCGATCCTGTTGCATGCTGCTGGTCCATGTTCAAAATGTTGTTCGTTGGTAGCGGCTATACCAACGACCTCGTTGATCTCGCCAAGTATTATCAACTCTATGCTGAGCTAATGGATTTTTGGCAGCGAAAGTTTCCGAATCGGATTTACGATCTGAATTATGAAGCACTGACCGAGAATCAGGAGCGCGAGACCCGCAGACTGCTTGAATATTGCGATCTGCCCTGGGAACCGCAGGTACTGGAGTTCCACAAAACTCGGCGCAGAGTTCGAACGTATAGCGACCAACAGGTTCGCAAGAAAATGTACACTGGCAGTTCCGCGGCCTGGCGCAAGTATGAGAAGCACTTGAGCCCGTTGCTCGTGGAGTTAAAGAGAAAGGAATCGGCCTGAAGTCATGAACGAATTAATCGAAAAATTAAAGCGGTTCGAAGCGGATGGAGAGACATTTCCCGCTATTGATATCCTTGACCAACTTGTTAAGGCTGAGCCGGAAAATGTCGAATATCGCTTCCGACTTGGGCTTCATTGCACGAAAGTTGGTCAGGTGGAACGAGGCGAAACTTTGTTCCGCTCCTGCATCGAGGCCGGAATGGACGATGCCAACGTCAAACTGAATTTGGGACACGCCCTCAAAGCGATGGGTCGCTCCACGGAAGCCGTCGAGTGTTATAAGGCAATGGCGAAGGTTGATGATGACGCTATGGCATCAATCGGCTATTGGAGTCTCGCGAATATGAGGGACTACCGTTTCGATGATCTTGAACTGACTCGACTGCGTGATCGTGCTCAGGAGTCGGAGGTCGGTTCGCCGTTTCGAGGGTTGATGTTCTTCGCGCTGGCGTCGGCATGGGCGCAAAAAGGTCGTCACGAAAACGCCTTCATGGCCATGTCTGAGGCGAACCTGATCTTCGCAGCGCATCGGCCCTTTCGGGGCGACTTGTTCGGGCAAATGATCAAAGGCATGGTCGACGGCGTTCAAACAGCATCCCAATTGCTGGCGATCGACGGGCCAACGCCAATCTTCATTGTCGGTATGCCTCGATCCGGTACCACACTGGTAGAACAGATTCTGGCGAGCCACAGCGACGTGGAGGCTACTGACGAGTTACCATTCCTGAATCGTATTGGGCTGGAGTTGGAGAACAGCGGCGGCTACGCGAAGGCGTTATCAAACTTCGATGCGGATGATCAGGCGAAGTTCGCAACACAATATCTGGAAAAATCTGCTCCGTATCGATCTCTCGACCGCGAGTATTTTATCGACAAGCATCCGATCAATTTTCTGCATATTGGATTGATCAAGGCGCTGTTTCCGAACGCTAAAATTATTAACGTCGTCAGGGATCCGCTGGATAATGCCATCGGCCTTTACAAGATGTATTTCAGCGAAGGCGCAGAGTATTCGTTTACGATGCCCGGGATTATTTATCACTGGCAGGGCTACCTGACACTGATGAATCACTGGGAACAGCTTTACCCGGGTCAGGTGATGCACCTAAGCTACGAAGATCTGGCGCAAGATCCGGAAAAGAAAATCACCGACATTCTGAACTATTGCGGTTTGGCGGTTGAAGAAGGCTGTTTTCGTTTTTACGAGTCAGATCGACCTGTGCTGACACCGAGTGCCGGTCAGGTTCGCAGTCCGATCTCGACAAAATCGATCGGCAGCGGGCAGAAATACGAAAAATACATTAAGACTTCAATTCCGGCATTGGCGGAAATCAAAAGAAAATCCCGAGAGGTGTTCGACCTATGAATTATCAGTTTATGAGTAATCAAATTATGAAAATGCGTTCCTTGTTCTTGCTAGTCATTCTGTGTGTCGGGTTGCCAGTGCATGCCATTGATGAAGAAAGGCTGAAGACCTTTCTTGCGGATAATGACTATTGGAACGTCCGCCTTTCTCCCGATGGCAAACACATCAGCTTGCTGACCGTACGTGATGACAGGAATACCCTGGTTGTTCTCGATCTGGAAACGATGGAACCAACGGTCTCGGTAAAATACGAAGAAGACAAAAAAATAGAAATCACGGGTGCGGAATGGATCAGCAACGAACTCGTCCGATATAACACCAGCCGCAAGACGGCAAGACTGGAAGCACAGTTTGCGATGCCGAACATGTACCTGTTGTCTGTCGATGGAAAGACCAACAACAGGATCTGGAGTTTTTACGGCAACTACGAAGACAATTCTCATGGTAAGGGCAAGCTCGTCAAGGGTTTCCCGGTGTTTCTCTCAAAACTTGAGGGCGATGACGACAGAATTCTGATCTACGCTCGGGCGTTCAGCAAACGGGACGGATCCGGCAGGGGCGGCATTTACAAGCTGGAGCTGGTCAGCGGTGATGTACGCGAGGTGTCGAAGGTTCCGGAGTACACGCAGGGCGTTATAAGCAATGACGATGGCACCCAATTCGTCGCCATGACGCTTGATCGCGAATACGATCAGGGTGTTTACCTGTCTGGAAAATCCGGGGCGTGGAACCCGGTTGTGCTTGGCTTGAGTGGTTTTGCGAAAGATTTCTCGCCGTTCAAAGTTGTCGGCGACTATGTATATGCAACGGCACAAGCCAGCAGTCCCATCGATGCGCCGACTCATATCATTCGCTACCGGATGTCGACAGGCGACTGGGAAGATGTGTTCGAGCTTGGGTTTGCGTCGCTCAGTGATATTGATATCGCGGACGATGGCACGCTGACCCGTGTGCAATACGTCGACGGGAAGCCGGTTGTTAGCGTTATTGATGCCAGTGATCGTATTTCGCAGGTCGTTACTTACTTCGCAAAGAGCTACGAAGGTTTCAATGTTTCCGTCATCAGCGTGACTGATGATAAGAGCAAAATTCTCTTGCACGTCGGATCCGGGGCGCACGCGGGCGAATACTTCCTGTTCGACTTTGATACGCGTAAGGCACGTTTTCTCGTCGCGATGAAAGAGGCCATTGATGGTAACGAGCTTAGTCTTCTGGAAGATGCAACCTATACATCTTCGGATGGAGTGACGATCCCGGGCTGGTTTCAGACACCCGGCGGCATCGAGAAACCAGCGCTGATCGTGGACATACATGGGGGACCGCACGGTCCGTACCAGTCCTTTGGATTCCACCCCAGCTGGCACCTGTTCAATGAGATGGGCTACGCCGTTTACGCACCAAACTTCAGAGGCAGTGGCGGTTATGGGCCGAACTTCGAGCATTCTGGCTACGGCGAGTGGGGATCGCGAATGCTGGACGACATGTATGAAGGCGTTCAAGCGCTAATCGAAGAAGGGCGCGTCGATCCGGAGAGAGTCTGTGTTTATGGCGGCAGCTACGGAGGCTATGCGTCTGCGCAAAGCCTCGTCCGATTCAACGATTTCTACCGCTGCGGTGTGATCATCGCCGGATTTTTTGATGCGAAAACGCAGATGAGCCGATCAGACGTTGATGACGCGTACTTTGGCGACAATTACATGGCGATGGCGATGGGCGATAGCGACGAGAAGCTGCGCGCATTGTCTCCCATGTACCATATCGACAAGATCAAGGCACCCATGTTGCTATTGCACGGCGAGGAAGATGATCGTACGCCGTTCAAAGGTGCTGAAGAGTTTGTTGATGCCCTGAAAAAGGCAGGTAAAGATTTCGATTACCATTGGTATAAGAAAGAAGGACACGGCAACCGCAAACTGGAAAACCGGATTGACGAGTGGCAGAGAATCGAAGCGTTTCTAAAAGAGAATCTCTAGAGTTTCTTCGCTTAGTTTCCGAAGACGTAGGACAAAGTCAGTCGAAACGAGTACTTGGTCGTGAACTGCAGTTGATCGTTGAGGTCGCGGTCAAGGGGGATTTTGGCGGACGCCCGTAGCGCCAGGGATTCGTTGACGTGGTATTGAATGGCTGGAACAAAATCCAGCCATTCGCCGCCCGTATTGGGGATCGTGCTCGAGGCGCGTTTGTCGCGCTTTGTCTGTCGATACAGCAGCTCGGCATTGAAGCCCCAGGGCGATTGCGTCTGGTAGCTGGCGCCAAAGCTTGCCGTCGTTTCATGGCCGAACTGGTAGTTTCGATCATTGTCATCGTTGTTTGTGTAGGTCGCATTTGCGTATAACCGAGCCGTGGCTGGTTCGTTGAGGGCACGCGCCGCATACAACCAGACTATGCTGCCGACAGCTCCGGTTGATGGTTGCATGTCTTCCGCCAAGACAATGCCACCGCTCTCCGCGTCGTCCTCACCCAGCGGCAGCCGCACACCGAGTCCTGCCGAAAAGGCATTGCGCGAAAACGGTGATATTGAGACCGGTGAGTATTTGAGCATGACAATTGCATCGCCCAATCCAGACGCGCTGTCATGAAAGTCGCCAATCGACCGATCGTGTTTCACGGTCGAGATCAGCGCTGAAAAAGAGAGCTTTCCAACCAGACGGCGACTGGTCTCCAACAGCAAGGCTTCCGTTGTTCGCTCTCGCCCTGTCGAGTTTGGAACAGTCGAAGAACCTCTGACCAGCTCACTGGCATCATGATATTCGTAGGTGCTGGCCACAAACCACTTACCTTCTCCGGGTGTGGCCAATTCCATAGCGCCGAGTAGCGGCACGCCGGCGCAACTACAGGTTTGTGCTTTCGAATCCGCCGCTGCGAGCAGGAATGTCGCCGCTGCAATTGTTGTCGCTATCGGTAGAATTTTCATCAGTTGAAGTGTATTTCCGTATTTTCAAAGAAAGTTGCCCATGCAAACCACATGGCAGTGTAGGAGTTGGTGGAGTCGAGTTGAGTGCCCGTTCGCGGCCCCGATATCGCTGTACCAAACAGATTCCACACGTTGCCCTCATTATCCTCCATGACGCCGGGTGACTGACCGGCGAGGGGACTAAAGGTCAACAGGGTGCCATCGCCAAGTTCCCGGCCAAAGATGGCCGCGAAGTTCAGCGCGGAATTTCCAACTACGACGATAGGAGTTCCTTCAAATTGTTCGTTAATTGTCTGAGTTTGGTCGCCAAAGCCATCGAGTTGATAGATCTTTGCACCTGTAGCGGAGCGAATCCCGATGACTCTGTCTTTCTTATGCAAACGATTGTCGTCGTTCGACACGGGAAACAACAAACGATCGTTCCAACGGTACTCGCCATAGGGGTAGATGAAATAAGAGGAATTGTCATAGAAGCCGGTATCACGCGTGAGTACCTGGCTATTCGGGTACATGGCTTTCCAGGTTGTCCAGGTCGTCTCGATGATCTGTATTCGAGCGGGAGTTTCGCCGCTACGCGAGCCCCAGACGCTCTGCTCCAGCATTTGCGACCAACGGCTGCCGGAGCTGCGGTCATAGAGAATAAGGTTAGAGTTGTACAAAAGGCCGGATACGCCGAACTCGGGATTTGGCGAGCTATCATCAACGTCCCATGCGAGTGAAGAGCCGGTCAACGGGCAATGACTCAGAACAAAATAGTTTGCGCCAACCGAGTCGTTGACCACTTCATGCCAATTCAGGATCTTGTGTGGATAAGCGCGATATTCTCCGTCCACATAAACGCCCGTGACAAGATCGTTAGCAAATATATAGTCGTTGTCCGGATCTGAGACGGATTGAAAGACGGGTTCGTTAATGGCAGGTATGCCGTCCTTTCCCGGGCCGCCATCAACGACTTCCACCGCGGGAATGAGCCAGTTGCCAGCGTTGGCAACGGGATCCGGCGTGGCTGCGCCGCCGCCACCTCCGCAGGAAGCGAGGAAAATAGTCGTGCAAGTCGCTAAAAACCCAGTGATTATGGGTCGGAATTCTGTCATCGCGCTGTCCCCCATGCCGATATGTCGGTATTAGGATAGGGGACCGGGATTTGGGTGGATTTATTACAACGATTGACGCCTGGTGAGGCGTTTTCTCGATGATTGCGGTGCCGCTGACGAGCCGTTGCTTATTCCTGGTCGTCGCGCTGAGGAATAGGCTCATTGAGCATTAGCGCACGCACGTATTTGACCGGTGGCGAACCGTAGCTCAGCGCCTGGTCGTGATAGCGCCGTAGCGTGAATTCATCTCCCCAGGCCTCCTCTACGGCGGCGCGCATTTCGATGTGCTCCTGGTAGCCAACAAAGTAAGTTGATAGCTGCGACGATGAGAGTTGTGCGCGCACCCACTTGCCGGCTGCCTCGCGTTCCTCCTGGAAGCCACCTTCGATCATCAGGTTCATTGCGGCATTACGTGTCATGCCGTCTACGTGAATCGCGGAATCAATAATCGCGTTGGTGATACCACGCAAGTACCACTTGAGGTTGATCAGTTTCATAAGAGGGTCATAGTCGAGATAGCCCTCGGAGATCATCATTTGCTCGGCGTAAACGCCCCAGCCCTCAATGAACGGACCGGAGCCGAGTACGGCACGCAGCGTTGATGGATACCGATTACTTAACGCGAGCTGCAAATAGTGTCCGGGTACTCCCTCGTGAATCGTCAAATCCTGTATCGAATAGATGTTGTACTCACGAAGAAAGGACTGAATTTGATCTTCGGTCCAGTCGGCGGGTAATGGTGCAACGGCGTAAAAAGCCGGCTGTTCGCTGTCGAGAGGTCCGGGAGCATCCAGGTAGGCGACGCTCACGCCACGCTGAAACTCCGGCATGATGATGATTTCCACAGGTTCGTCCGGCATTGTCACGATGTTCTTTTCGATCACAAAGTCGATGGCCTGTTGCAGCTGTTGTTTCGCGACAGCCACGATGCCGTCTCGGGGCGGTAATTCCTGATAAGCGTCTTCCAGTGCAGCACGAATAATCGCCTGCTTGTAGGCCTCGTCAGGATTATCGGGAAAAGCCGTATGAGGATGCTTTTTCGAATAGACGGTCTTGGAGACCTCGTACATTTCATTGCGAACGTTTTCGTATTCCTGTTCTGCGCGTGTCGTTATTTCTTTTCGGCCGAGCGGTGAGTTCAAAGCGAACGCAAGTTTGGTATCGAATAAATCGGCACCAATTCGAAAATTGCCCGCCGCTTTTGGCAGCAATTCTTCCTCAAGCCAGGTCTGGTGATCAGCGACCGCATTCTTGGCGATCTCGATGGCGGCATTGAGCGCCTCCTGATCCGCAGCCGACAATGCACTCATTTCGGGAACGATCATTGTGTCGATAATCGAGGTGAGTCCAGGGTTTTGCTTCACCGCCGTTTCGGCGTGAATTTTAGGTACGCGTTCGGGATCAATGGACGCTCGCGATTGCTCCAGGAACCGCGGAATTTGTTTCAGTCTGGATGCCACGCTTCTAAGACGAGTTTCAATCGGTGCGAAATCGCGCGCGACCAGACCGTAGATGGCGCCTCCGGATATGTTGATGTAGTACAGCGGATTCCAGGCCCATTCCTGCAATTCATCCTGAGACCACAGGTCGGACTGCAGTTGATTCATCAGGATCTCAGCATCTATCTGGTTGGCGCGAGACAGCTGGACCTTGTCCAGCGCCCCCAAAGCATCGATATACTGGACGAGTAGCGCTCGTCCTCGAGCTCGTGAAGCTGCATCCACATCGTCAAGTTGCCCATCGGCGCTGTGATCGCCGATGTAGGTCGCGAATGCCGGTGAGAAGTTCGTCAGGTCACTGATGTATTCATCGGCCAGGTTTTCAAAGGCATTGTCTGTCGCGGTGTCTGCCGTTGCGATCGACCCCAGGCATAAGAGAAATGTTGTGACGAGAATTCGGTTCACCGTGTTACCTCAAGCTGATTCAACAGGTGACAAACCTTAGCATGGGCGTGCCATAGCTGTAATATCGGTTTATGCCCCTGTCCTACCTGACTTTCCTGCTGGCAATAGCGCTCGTTGTGCCGCGGCCTTTGTTTGCCGATGGTGAATTGCCAGCGTCATTGATCCGGATTCCCGAGTCGGTATCGACCCTGTTTATTGCAGAGACGTCGACCGCAAAGTTTCACCGATTTGACCGGTCAAATGACCTGCTGACGTATAGCGGAAGTGTTTATATGTCGATTGGCAAAGAGGGCGCCGGAAAAGAAAGATCCGGAGACAAGCGAACGCCCTTTGGTGCGTATATCGTCACGGAACAACTCGATACCTCCAAGCTCCATTCGCAGTACGGCGTGACCGCTTTTCCGCTCGACTATCCGAATGCCTGGGACTTGCGGGCCGGTCGCGACGGCGACGGCATATGGGTGCATGGCGTCGATCCCAAGGGCGGCAAGCGTCCCAAGCGCGACACGGACGGCTGCATCGCATTGCCCAACGAAGACCTTAGTAATCTGGCGGCCCTGTTCGAAGAAAACATCACGCCGGTACTGGTTACTCGGGAAGTGAACTGGACGGCAGCGACACATAACGAGGCGCTGCGAACGGAGCTCGAGGACCGGGTTTCGAAGTGGGCGGACAGCAAAGCGCGGGGAGACTTGCACGCGTACTTGTCGTTCTACGACGAGCAATTTGAACGCTGGGGCATGAACAAGCGAGAGTGGTCATCGCTGAATCTGCAAACCGAAAGTCTGCGCAGCATCGAAAGCGTCGCAGTCAGCGAACTGTTGCTCGTCGCTTACCCCGAGGAAGCCGGCGTATACCTGAGTCGATTCTTACAAATGCTCGTCAAAGACGGACTCGAGAATTCGACGGCGGCTCGACTCTATTGGCGTCGAGATTCACAAGGCGAGCTGAAAATCATTGCCGAGGACACGGGCTGATCCTCTGCGGCCATTGAATAGCGCCTAACGCAGTCCTTCGCGAACCGTCAGCTCGTCGATCAATTCGATGAGTTTTGGATAACTTCCGGCTGAACCCGCATCGGTACGGTACTTGCCGTTGACGACAACCATGGGAACGCTCGCGACGCCGTAACGCCGGGCAAGATCCGCGGCATGGCGCAATGCCTGGTTCACCTCAAACGAACCCCAAGTCCGTTTGAAATCATCTTCACTGACGCCAGCTCGCGCGAACAGCCGTTGTATAGCCGCTTCAGATGTCAGGCGATTGCCCTTGCGGTGAAATTCCTCAAACACCATGGTTCGAAATGCGTTCGGGTTTTTGAGCTTGCCTGTTTGCGCCAGAAAAACTTCTGTGTAGTAAAGCTGCGCGTGCAACTGAGCGAGCTGATTGAATATAGCCGGGATTCTGACGAAGCGAACGTTTGGATCTTTGCCCTCCGCCCACTGATTGATGTGCGGCTCAAGGTCATAGCAATGCGGGCAGCTGTACATGAAAATTTCAGCAACCTCGATCTTGTCCGCGCCGCCAACCGTCGGCTGAGTTGGAATCATCCGGGTGAAATTCGTACCTTCCCGGTATTTCCAGGTCCGTGTCGTCGCTGCTTCGCTGGCTTGCGCCAGCATAATGGCCTGGTCTTCCGGCTCGGCTTCGGCCGCAGATTCTTCAACGACAACGATTGACTCGGTTTCCGTCGCGGGCGCTTCGGAGGTTTCAGTTGCAGAAGCCGTTGCCTGCTCTTCTACAACAGGCGTTTCAGCAAGCGGCGCAGGGTCGTCCGTACTGCAAGCGGAAATAATCAGGCCGAAGACGGCGAGTGTGACGGTCCATATTGGTTTTTTCATGCTTACTTGAGACCCTGTACGTAGGAAGAAAGTGCCGCGATATCGTCCTTATCGAGGCTGGCTGCGATGTCCTGCATGATGCGAGTCTTGCCATCTGAGGTGCGTGTCGAGCCGGCATAATCATTAAGTTGCTTGGCCGTGTAGGCCGCGTGTTGACCTCGTAAGGCTGGATACTTGGCCGCGGGATTTCCGCGCCCGGTCGGACCGTGGCAAGCCAGACAGGCCGAGGTCTCGTCTTCCTTGTTGCCGCCGCGGTACAGCGCTTCTCCGCGATCGAGCAGCTTTTCATCCGCAACGGATTGTGCGGCTGCCGGCAAGCTTTCGAAATACACGGCAAGATTCGCCATATCGTCATCCGACAAAATCATCGCCTGACTGGTCATCAACGGATCGCTTCGGCTGCCGTCTTTGAATGCCTTCAGCTGTGCCAGGATATAGGGCGCGTTCTGGCCCGCAATATTCGGCCACATCGGGCTGGCGCTATTGCCTTGCGCACCGTGGCAGGCGGTGCACGTGAGCGCTCGCGCTTTGCCGGCTTCCGCTGATCCTGCAACGAGACTTTCTGCCTGAATATGAGTACTGACCAGAACGAGGCTGGTAATGGCGAAGAGATGTGAGAGCTTCATTTTCATATCGTGTAACCGTGATTTCCCTGCAGTGGGCAATGGTGTTTATTCAGTTTTTACGGGCGCCGAACGCTGGCGCGGGGCTGGATGATTCCTTGACTGCTTTTACTGCCTTGCTGCGTGGCGCCGAACCGGTCAAACTAGCCAATCGGTCCTGTGCTCAGCAGCCCCAAATTATACACATTATCCGCAGGACGTACCCCCATGTCGCAATACCCGGAAGCCCAGTTCATCAAGAGCGCCAATGCGCTAAGCCAGTTTGTGCCGGATACGGGCGCGGAGGTCGCCGTGGCGGGTCGCTCGAACGCGGGCAAATCGAGCGCTATCAACATAATCGTCAATCGACGCCAATTCGCACGGACGAGCAAGACGCCCGGCCGTACGCAGCTCGTCAATTTCTTCAGTCTGAAGGACGAACAGCGCCTGATCGACTTGCCGGGCTACGGTTTCGCAAAGGTGTCGGACAAGAAGCGCTTTCACTGGCGCGCATTAATAGCGGACTACTTTGAGGCGCGGCAAAGCCTGAAGGGCTTGTTCCTGATTATGGACATTCGCCGCCAGATTACGGCCTTCGATCAGCAGATGCTGAGCTTCGCTGAAGAGGTGTCGCTGCCAACCCATGTGTTGCTGACGAAGACTGACAAGCTAAAACGAGGGCAGGCCGCAAAGGCACTGCTTGAGGTGCGCCGGGACCTGGGAGATGTCGCGACCGTGCAGCATTTTTCGGCGTTGACGCGCCTTGGCGAGGACGAGGCACGCTCGAAACTGGACGAATTTCTGTCGCTTGAGGCCCAGAATTAAAACAGCCCCGAAGCAACGGTTGTAGCCGTCACCCCGGGGCCAGAAGAAGCAAGCGACTTGGGGTTGCCGCGTTGCACGCCTGTCTAGGGAGGTAAACAGGCAAGTGACTAATGCACTCAAAAGATTAGAGCTCAGAACTGCCGATGAGTTCCCGAAAAGATATAACTGATTGATAAATAAGTAAAAAAGACTTAGATCAGGTCTAATGCTATTGTGTCGCTAATGCGCCTCGTCCCAGTTCATACCGACGCCCGCATCCACGCTCAGTGGCACCGACAGTGTCGCCGCCGAGTTCATTAATTCAATGACGCGGCCCTTAACGTCGTCGACCTTGTCTTTTTCGACCTCGAAGACGAGCTCATCGTGCACCTGCATGATCATCCTCGCACCGGGGCGTTCGTCCTGCAGCCATTGGTGAACCGAAATCATTGCCTTCTTGATGATGTCGGCGGCCGTGCCTTGCATCGGTGCGTTGATCGCAGTGCGCTCAGCGTATTGACGGCGATTCGCGTTGCGGGCGTTGATTTCGGGCAAGTACAGGCGTCGGCCGAATACCGTTTCGACATAGCCGTTGGCGCTGGCAGTCTCCCGAATGCTGTCCATGTAGTTTTTGACCCCGGGATAGCGATCGAAATACAGGTTCACGTATTCCTGCGCCTCGCCGCGACCAATGCCGAGTTGCTTCGCGAGGCCGAACGCTGACATGCCGTACATCAGGCCGAAATTAATCGCCTTGGCCGAACGACGCTGGTCATCTGTAACCTCATCCAGTGCCATATCGAAGACTTCGGCCGCGGTTGCACGATGCACGTCTTGCTCATCGGCGAATGCTTTTACCAAACCGGGGTCCTGAGACAGATGCGCCATGATGCGCAGCTCGATCTGTGAATAGTCCGCCGCGAGCAAGACCTGGCCCTCCGGCGCTATAAAGGCCTGACGAATACGGCGGCCCTCCTCTGTGCGTATCGGAATATTCTGCAGATTCGGGTCTGTCGACGACAAACGCCCGGTTGCCGTAACGGCCTGATGGTACGAGGTGTGAATACGACCCGTGCTCTCGGCGATCTGCAGCGGCAGTTTATCGGTATAGGTGCTCTTGAGTTTGCTGACGCTCCGGTAGTCGATAATTACAGCAGGCAATTCATAGTCACCGGCCAATTCGACCAGCACGTCTTCGGCCGTTGATGGCTGTCCCTTGGGTGTCTTCCGAATAACGGGCAGACCGAGGTTTTCGAAAAGTATTTGCTGCAATTGCTTCGGCGAGCCGAGATTGAACGGTCCGCCAGCCAGCTCATGCGCTTTGGCCTCCAGCCCGATCATTTTCTTGGCCAGCTCACCGCTTTGCGTGTTGAGCATCTTCCGATCGACCAGTACGCCAGTCTCTTCCATCTCCAGCAGAATCGGGACGAGAGGTTGTTCGATATCGGTGTAGACGCTCCTGAGCGACCCATGCTCGCCCAGCTGTTCCCAGAGCGCTTTGTGCAACTGCAACGTGACATCGGCGTCTTCTGCGGCGTAGGGTGAAGCCGTCTCCAGGTCGACCTGGTTGAACGTCAGTTGTTTGACACCTTTGCCCGCCACATCTTCAAAGTGGATCGTTTCCCGTCCGAGATACTGCCTGGCAACCGAGTCCATATCGTGGCGAGTCGCCACACTGTTCAGGACGTAGGATTCGAGCATGGAATCAAATTGCATACCGGCGAGCGCGATGTCGTAACGCAACAGTATGTGGGCGTCGAACTTGAGGTGGTGACCGACTTTCTTCTTATTGTCGTCCTGCAACCAGTCACGCAGTTTCTCCAGGACCTCATTTCGAGGCAACTGATCCGGCGCACCGGGATAGTCGTGTGCGAGCGGAATGTAAGCGGCTTCATTGTCTTGCACTGAAAGAGACAGACCGACTATTTCGGCTTCCATGTAATTGAGGCCCGTCGTCTCGGTATCAAATGCCGTTAACTCGGCGGTATCGATTTTCTCGAGCCAGCGATCGAAGGCGTCCCAGGCTAGGACGGTTTCGTAGTTCGTTTCGGCGGCGGTCTCCGTGGACTCGTCGATAGGTGCTGCGGCCTGGGCGTTTGCCTCGTCCAGCTGACCGAGCAAAGAGCGGAGTTCAAAGTGGCTGTAAAGTTCGCGGAGGCGATCCGTGTCTGCCGCTGTTGGTGACAAGTCCGGGATGGCCGTATCGAGCGCCAGGTCTTCTCGAATCGTCGCGAGGTCCTGTGACAGCCTCAACTGTTCAACATTCTCACGCAGGCTGTCGCCGACCTTGCCTTTGATTTCATCGTTGTTTTCGATGATGCCGTCGGCACTGTCATAGAGGTTTAGCCATTTCGCGGCAGTTTTTGCGCCGACCTTTGGGACGCCGGGAATGTTGTCTGATGTATCGCCGACGAGGGCAAGGTAATCGATGATCTGCTCGGGATAGACATCGAACTTCGCTTTCACGCCGTCCCTGTCCATTCTCGAATCGTTCATCGTATTGATCAGAGTGACTTTGTCGTTGACGAGCTGCGCGAGGTCCTTGTCGCCGGTCGAGACCAGCACGCTGAGACCTTCGGCGGCCGCGCTCTTACACAGGGTTCCAATGACGTCATCGGCCTCAACACCCTCGACACGCAGTAACGGCAGCCCCATGGCCGCGACGGCATCCAGAATCGGTTGCACCTGAGAGCGAAGCTCGTCCGGCATCGGCGGTCGATTGGCCTTGTACTCGGCATACAGTTCGTCGCGGAAAGTTTTGCCCGGTGCGTCAAACACCACAGCGACATGCCGCGGCTGCTCTTCACGCAACAGTTTCTGGATCATCGTAAGCACACCGTGCAAGGCACCGGTCGGTTCACCGTCAGAATTGGTGAGCGGTGGCAACGCGTGAAAGGCGCGGTAGAGATACGATGACCCGTCTATCAGGACGAGGTCGGTCATAATTAGTTTTCTTCGGGGGCTTCGGGTGCTTCAGCGGCTTGTTCTTCTTCTTCCTGGTCGTCCTCGCTAGCCGTTTCCTGCGAAGGCGGTACGGCCATCGTGCTGGGATTTCCTGGAACGTAAAGCGGGCCACTTTGGCCACAGCCTGAAAAAAGAAACATAAATGCGAGTGCGGCAGTCAAGAACGTCAGGCGCTTCATAGCATCAACCTTTTCATAATCGTGTTTAGCAAGCCGTCGATTATAGAGGGACGAGCGGCTAATGGGGCATCATTTTGCGTATCGCTTCGCGACCTGCCGATACGCGTCGCGAAACGGAATGCCTTCCTCACGCACGAGTCGGTAGGCCTCGGCGGTCGCGAAAATGCCGTCGTCGAGTTTGATGTTGTCCGGCCTGAACTTCAGACCCTCGAGGACATAGGCCATGATATCGACGCTGTCGACGGCCAGGTCGATTGAGCGAAAGACCGGGGACTTGAGACGCTGCAGGTCGCGGTGATAACCGGATGGTAGCTTGGCCGTGATCATGAGCGATTCGTCAAGACAGGCCTGCGTTGTCGCCGACGAAGCTCGCAGCAACTCGAGAACGTCCGGGTTACGTTTTTGCGGCATGATCGACGAGCCGGTTGTGACCTCGGGCGCGAGCGAAATGTAGGCGAATTCCTGCGTGTAGAACATCAGAAGATCGCTGGCCATACGGCTCAGGTCCTGCATTAGCAGCGTGATTTCGAACAACAGGGCGCTTTCGGCTTTGCCGCGCGAAAGCTGCGCGGCAGTGACTGGGTTCTGTGTGCTGTCAAACTCCAGCTTGCGCGTTGTTGCCTCGCGGTCCAGCGGCAATCCGGGCGTGCCGTAACCGGCGGCGCTGCCTAAGGGGTTCTTGTTAATGCGTTTGCGCACGGCTTTCAGGCCATCGCAGGCATCGGCAAATCCTTCATCGAAGCCACCGCACCAAAGCGCAACCGAAGAGGGCATTGCGTGTTGCATGTGGGTGTAGCCGGGTAATTCGATTTCGCCTTGTCGGTCGCTGAGTTCACTGATGGGCTGTCGCAATTCGGTCACGCGCTCGGCGAGATCGCTGGCAGCGTCGCGAAGATACAATCTGAGAGCCGTGAGCACCTGATCGTTTCTGGACCGGCCCAGGTGCAGGCGTCCACCGGCAGGGCCGATAGCGTCCGTCAGTCGAGTCTCCAGTGCGGTGTGAGCGTCTTCGTCTTCCAGACGGATGTGCCAGTCGCCGGCCGCGAAGCTGTCGTCGAGAGCACTCAAACCATCGCGAATCGAATCGCAATCGTGATGGCTGATCAGGCCCTGCGCCGCGAGCATTTCCGCATGCGCGATGGAACCACGCACGTCGTAAGGAACAAGGCGAGCATCCAGCAGGTGATCTTCACCGGCGGTGTATCGCAATACACGCTCGTCGAGCGGCAGGCCTTTTTCCCAGAGCCGGCTCATGACGCGGTACTTTGTTCAGCTGGCGTCAAAGCGCCGATGTCATTGACGACCAGCGTGCCGGTGCCTTCGTTGGTAAATACTTCGAGCAAGATGCTGTCGGGTAATTTGCTCGATATGATATGGACGCGTTGCACCCCATTTGAGATTGCAGCATCTATTGCCGCCGCCTTGGGTATCATCCCGTCGGCTAAGGATCCGGAGTCGCGCAGTTTCTGCAGCGCTGTCCGATCGATGTAGCTGATCAGCGAGGTTGGATCATTAACGTCTTCCAGAATGCCAGCGGCACCTGTCGCCAGAATCAACTTCTCTGCATCGAGTTCGGCGGCTATCGCTGCCGCGACAGTATCAGCATTGATATTTAGAATTGTGCCCTGCTCGTCGCAGGAAATCGGACTGACGACTGGCATCAGACCGTTGTCGAGTTGTTTCTTCAGGATGTCAGCGTCAACGGCATCGATGTCGCCAACAAAACCGTAGTCAACGGTCGATTCACCCTTGCGTTCGACCGGTGGACGCCTATGCGCTCGAATCAAACCGGCATCGACGCCGCTGATACCCACAGCCGGGATTTGCAAATCTCGACAGGTGGCGAGAATGCGTGTGTTGATCTGACCGTTCAGTACCATCGTCGCCACATCCATGGACTCACCGTCGGTCACGCGGCGACCGTCGACGAAAGTGGTGTCGAGGCCAAGCGCGGAGGCGAGTTCAGTGGACTGCGGCCCGCCGCCATGAATCAAAACAACGCGGATGCCGACCTGATGCAAAATGCCAACTTGTTCAATCAGTGCGCGTGCCTTTTCGGGGTCTGCGAAAACCTCGCCGCCCGCTTTGATTACAAAGACCTTGCCCTTGAAAAGCCGGATATAGGGAGCGGCATGTTTGAGCGCGGAAACGACGATCGCGCGATCTTTCTGGCTACTCATGACTGGCCTCCCAGCATCTGATGCAACACGGCCATTTGCGCCAGCATGCGATTGCGCGCTTCGGGGATCACAATACTGCGTGGTCCATCGAGGATCTCGTCGGCAACAACCACACCGCGGCGAACAGGCAGGCAATGCATAAAGCGGCAGTCGTCTTTGGCGTTATCAAACCAGGGTTCGTCAACACACCAGTCAATGTGCTCCTCACGCAATTTCTGGTCCGCGAGCTTGTCGCCATAGTGACGCGTTGACGACCAGGATTTAGCGTAGATAATGTGTGCATCTTCCATCGCTTCAGTGCGCTGATCAGTTTCTGTCACCGAACCGCCGGCTGCGGCTGCCGCGGACGCCGCTTTTTGCATGAGTACGTCCGGCAGCTCAAAGCCTTCCGGTCGCAGTACCGTCACGTCCATGCCGCGCTTGGCGGCCATGTGCAGGGTCGATGCAGGAACAGCCAACGGCAATGCTTTCGGGTGGTAGGCCCAGCTCAGAACGAATTTCCCGCCATTCGCCGGTACCGCAAGATCATCCATGGTCTTCCAGTCAGCGAGGCTCTGGCAGGGATGACTCATGGCCGATTCCATATTGATATAGGGTTTATCGATGAGGTCGGTGAGCGCGGTGAAGTCGCGTTCTTCCATATCGGCAGCGATGTTCTTGCGGTCTGCAAATGCTCGTATCCCGATAGCATCACCGTAGGAGGCGATCACCGGAACAGCTTCCCGAATGTGTTCTGCGGCGACGCCGTCCATCACGATGCCAGCTCGCGATTCGAGCCCGTGGATCGACATTTCCGGTGAGATGACGAATGAGCCTCCGCCCAGTCGGACCATCGCCGCCTGAAACGAAGCGAGGGTTCGCAGCGACGGACTTAGAAACAAAAGCGACAGCACTTTTCCTTTGAGCGCATCAGGTTCGGGATTCGAGTCAAGGCGGCAAGCCAGATCGATCAGAACCTGAATTTCTTCGTTTGAAAAGTCCGCGAGGTCGTTAAACGCTTTCATTGATCTTCCTTCAGTTTGTTGCAGGCACGATTTCTTTTAGTGCCCCGGCAAGGTGTGCAATATGTCCGGGTTCAAGCACCAGCGGTGCGAGTATTCGGAGTACGTCGGGATCACTGCTCGTCCCGGTCAAAATGTCGTGCTCGAGCAGGGCGTCACGAACCTCCACAGCTGGACGGTCACAGACCAGTCCGAGCAGCAGGCCCATGCCACGAATTTTTTGAATCGGTCCAACAACGCACTGCTCGCGAATTGCTCCCTCGGCGCGGCGAACATTGGCAAGGAGGTCTTCGGATTCGATAGCGTCAATCGTCGCCGCTATCGCAGCTGCAGCAATCGGACCGCCGCCGAAGGTTGACCCCAGATCACCGGTCGAGAAGTTCGCTGCCATGCTGTGGCTGCACAAAACGGCGCCACAGGGAATGCCCCCGCCCAGCGCCTTGGCACTCGTGAGAATGTCGGGCTCGATTTCGTGCGCCTGAACGGCGAAGAAGTGTCCGCAGCGTCCGATGCCCGATTGCACTTCGTCGGCGATCAAGACGGCACCGTGCTCCTGGGTCTGCGTTCGCAACGTGTTTAGAAAATCGGTCGACAGATCGTACGCACCCGCGACACCCTGCACCGGCTCGAAAATAACAGCTGCGATATCGTCGCCGATCATCGTACGGGCCGCGTCAATATCATCTCGAGGGATGAAGTCGACCGCAAAAGGTTTTTCCGGGAATCCGTACCATCGATCCGAATTCCAGGTGACCGCGGCCGCGGCCGCGGTACGGCCGTGAAAGCCATTCGTGATTGCCAGGACCTTTTTGCGGCCGGTGGTCATGCAAGCCATGCGCAATGCATTTTCGTTGGCTTCCGCACCGGAGTTCACGAAGAACACTCGATCGAGGCCATTCGGCGCGACCCTGGTCAGTTTTTCCGCCGCTTCAGCGCGAATATCCAGCGCGACCGCATTGCTCTGAAACAGGAGTTTGTTACTCTGTTCTGTAATCGCTTTGACGAGTCGCGGGTGACCGTAACCGAGCGCGGCGACCGCGTGTCCGCCGTAGAGGTCGAGAATTCGCCGACCGTCTTTGGTGAAAATGTCACAGCCGCTGGCGCGTTCCGGAACGAACGGCAATTGTCCGTAGACCGGTATCGTGACGGCGGCTTCGCGAATTCGAGGGTCCGACATTATCGCCTGCTCGTTGATGGTCGGCATCACGTCCACCCTGGAGCGGCCGCCATCAGGCCCGCGGTTTCAGGAAGATCCCAGAGTCGATTCATCCACTGAATAGCGCCGCCTGCGGCCCCTTTGACGAGATTGTCGATTGCGCTCATGACGACGACGGAATCGCCGTCCGTCGCGACACCGATCTGGCATCGATTGCTCGCGACGACATTCTTCAGCTTCGGCGTCGCCGCGACGACTTCGACGAACGGGCTGTTTGCGTAGGCAGTGGTATACACGGCGCGCAACTGCTGTTCACTGACAGCCTTCTTTGCTTTTGCCTGAAGGGTGATGTGAATGCCGCGGGCAAAGGGTCCGGAATGTGGAACGAAATGCACCGTTGTGTCGCGACCACTCGCCGCCGTCGCAAGTTCCGCTATCTCTGGTGAATGGCGATGCCCGAGTGGTTTATAGGCGTACAGATTGCTGTTGCGCTCGGGGTGATGGGTGCCAGCTTGCGGACTGCGCCCCGACCCAGTGCTTCCGGTCACTCCGGAAATAAAGATCTCCGCCTCTGTCAGACCCGATTGCATTAGCGGTACCGCTGCCAGCAAGCTCGCCGTTGCGAAGCACCCAGGATGACCAATATGCGGTGTTGAGACTGTCGCGGCGTGTTCGGGAACGGCGCAGCTAAACTGTCCGAGTAACTCAGGCGCACCGTGAGTCGCGCCGTAGACGGACTCCCAGGCGGATTGTTCCGCGTAGCGAAAATCGGCCGACGAATCGACCACATGCAGGGTGATGTTTTTGTCGTCGGCGGCGCGAATTGCGCTTGCGATGATCTCCGCCGAAGCACCGTGCGGCGCGGCGGAAAACAGCGCGACCTTGCTGCCGTCGGCTATTCCGCTGAGCCAATCTGCACGGGCGACGAAATCCACGCCTGCAAGAACGGCCGACAAATGACCGAAGGTCTCCGCGATGGTCTTGCCTTTGCAGCTGTCGGAAACCGCAGCCGCAAGTTGGAAATCAGGATGACTGGCGATGAGTCGCAACAGTTCGCCGCCGACATAGCCACTGGCGCCCAATACGACGGCTTGAATGGGGGCGCTCATGCCGCCACCTTGCCGAGCAATGCAGCAATCGTGTCGCCGAGCGCAACACCGTTGGACAATGCGTTGATGCCTGGCAGGGACGTTCGCTCCGCGATTTGTTGTACGCCGACATCGTTGTCCGTCGCCGGACCCGTCACAACGGCAGGTTCGATATCGAACTCATCGCGCAGGATCTTCGCGCCGCCCCACGCCGAAACGGGGTCGTTCGCACACAACACCACCGCGGTCAACGCCTCGCGTATTTTTTCATCAGCCAGAATGGCTGCGACGCCGTAGGCGCCGAGTAAGCCATCGCCAAGCTCCAGCACGATCACGTCCGGACTACTGACGCTGAGTCCGGACAGCAATGAGCGTGTCAGCGCCGGGCCATTTTCTGCCGTCGTCGTAACTATGCCGAGGTCGGAGAAGATCATGGTCTCTGACGCACCGGCATCTTCCATCGCGAGCACGTCGCGCCGCAGCGAAACGCCGGTCGCTTTGCAGGCTGCGACGTTTAGACCGAGGTGTCTGAGTCGACCAACGATGGCACAAGCTGCAGCCGTCTTTCCCGAATCCATGCAGGTTCCGGCAAGTGCGACAACCGGCACGCCATTCATATTCAGCGGGGCGTCGATGTCGAGCGTTGAAGAGCCGGCTCTGGCCGGGACGCCGATGCGCTCGCCCAGATACGGAAACTCAAGCACGGTACCCAACACTTCGCATTCGAAGGGTGCACCGACATCCGGATTCGCCGAATCGCAGATTCCGATGACGCCGCCGATGTTCAACAATTGCACGTGATCACCTTTGCTCAATGACTTTGGCAGATGGCCGGAATAGCCGCGAAGGGCGTTACGATGACCGAGCGCGCCAACGACAATATCGCCCATGGTCACCGTGGCCATACGACCCGACGTCAACTCAAGCTGGTTGTAACGTGACTTGTTGTTCAGCACTCGAACCGCGATGAGAACACCTTCCTCACAGGGGATGTCCGGGGACACGCGGAGTTCGACCGCGAGGTTATTGTGCTGCGCAACAGAAGCGACTTTGTCGACGACGATTGTTTTCATCTCATTCTCCTGCCGCTCGGGTTTGTAACGATCCCGGCAATGACAGGATGCGCGCATAGCCCAGCGCATCGCTGGCGGTCCATTCTCCAGCGGACTCGCCGTAGACGCCTTTCGTCGCAGCCAGGAGTGAGTGGGGTGAGGACGTTCCCTCGATGAATAATTGTCCCGGGCGCAATCCAAAGCTAACCCTGCCGCTTACGCGCTTCTGTGAGGACGAAAGCAGTGCTTCGATATCGTCGCAGGCGAGATCCAGTTGTTTACCCTCGTGAACAAGGTCCCCGTAAACAGCGGCGACGCTGTCCTTGATACGCATCTGCTGGCCGCTAAGCACCAGTTTTTCGAGTTCACGATGCGCCGTAATCAACGTAATCGCCGCCGGCGCTTCAAACGCGACACGACCTTTGGTGCCGAGCACCGTGTCGCCAAGATGAATGCCGCGCCCGATGCCGTAG
>RCNB010000182.1_pt1 | contig 42326 bp, 41 predicted proteins | sample 2041321 | NCBI WGS metagenome assembly RCNB01 (sample SAMN09708232, study PRJNA481090) | Marine sediment metagenome, whole genome shotgun sequencing project.
AGGCCCCAATTTTCTTTGGAGACCATTTTGGCTCCATTCTTAATTAAGAAATCCTCGAATTTCTTAACTGTTTCCTCTATCTGTACATCTGATAGAACGGGATTCAAAATGAAAACAGTTTCGTAATGGTTCATAATATATTTTGTTTTAAGGAGTGCAAAAATAGCCATTATTTTAAAATAAGTATAAGAAAACCAAAAAATCTTCGTTATAGCTAGGAAGTATATTAAAAATGAACAAACCAAATCTTAATCTATAATCGTTGCCAAATACACAAAAAACAATACATTGTTTACATCTTTTGTTGCAGTTGAGCGTGTTTTTTCTGTTCTTTGTCGATGATTTAACCCCACAAATCAGCCCTTATGAAGTTAAGAAGTATTATCGTTGACGACTCGTCCATGCAAAGGATGGCCGTTGCAAAGTTGGTGAACAATCATCCCAACTTAGCCATGGTAGCGGAGTATAGCAATGCTATCGAAGCAAAAAACGGTATTAAAAACAATGAGATAGACCTTATCTTTCTTGATGTTGAAATGCCGATTATTACAGGATTCGACCTACTAGAGTCCCTAGACAACAGTCCTCAGGTAATTTTGATTACAGGAAAACCTGATTATGCACTTAAAGCTTTCGAATATGATGTAACGGATTACCTACATAAACCGATTACCATGGCGCGCTTTGATGCATCTGTTAAAAGAGCGGTTGCTAAATATGAGCAAGCCAACAGAGTTCTAGAGGACGAAGAACACATCTTTGTCAAGAGCAACCTGAAGAAAAGGAAGGTTATTTTAAACGACATCAAGTGGATAGAAGCCTTAGGTGATTACATAAAATTGGTTACCGATGAAGCTAATATTGTAATCTTATCAACAATGAAGTCTTTTGAAAAACAACTTCCGGAAGATAAGTTTTTACGTATACATAAATCCTATATCGTAAACTTAGAAAAAGTTGAAAAATTTAATAGTAAAAACGTAGAGGTTAGTGGTCGTTCCATTCCTTTAAGTAGAAATAAGAAAACAGAATTGGCCGAAGCGCTGAGTAACGTATAAAATATTTTATGCTACAAAACTACTAGAAAGAAACTGCCAATTGGCGGTTTCTTTTTTTTATATATGATCTACATTATAAATAACACGCACACTTCTGTACATTGATATAGCGTTAAATGACTTTTCTATTCTTTTAATGTTTTGTTTTGTCCTAGCAGCAGATTCCTTTTTTTCCATCTTGACCAAAACATGTTTTAAATACTGGTTCCTAATCCTGGCTACCGGAGGATATTCAGGTCCTAGTACATTACCACCAAAATTGCTTCTTAAAGCACTGCTGAACCAATCCGCCGCTTCGTTTAAGACGTTATAGTTTTTATGCTTGAAGGTTATTTTAATTATTCTGTTTTCAGGCGGATATTTAAACTGCTCTCTTTCGTACAACTGCTCGGCAAACATAGCATCATAATCGCCTGTAGTTACCTGTTTTAAAATTTGATGGTAGGGATTATACGTCTGTATAATAACCTTTCCCCTTTTCTTGGTACGCCCTGCCCTACCCGATACTTGGGTTAGTAATTGAAAACTTCTTTCGTGTGCACGATAATCAGGAAAGTTTAGTAACGCATCAGCGTTCATAACCCCCACCAGACTGACATTCCTAAAATCCAATCCCTTGGTTAACATTTGTGTTCCGATAAGGATATCCATTTCTTGTTGTTCAAAACTAGTAATGATTTTCTCGTAAGCGTGTTTCCCCCTAGTGGTATCCAAATCCATGCGGCCTACCTTAGCATCAGGAAATAATTTAATGACCTCCTGCTCTATCTGTTCCGTACCAAAGCCTTTGGTATCTAATTCTGAACTCCCACAGGCCAGACAGCTTTCTGGAATAGCAGAATGATAACTGCAGTAGTGACACCGGAGCTGTTTCCTAAATTGATGGTAGGTAAGACTTACATCACAATTAGGACATTGTGGAGCATGACCACAGGTTAGACACTCCAAGACCGGAGCATAACCTCTTCTATTCTGAAAAAGAATAATTTGCTCTCCAGCATCCAAAGCATCTATCATTTCCGCTAACAACCGTTCTGAAAAATGACCCTTCATCCGTCTTTTTCGTTGTGCTTCCTTAATATCTACCAATTCCATATCCGGCATCAGAACATTACCATAACGCCTTAATATTTCAGCATATCCATATTTGCCGATTTTCACATTATAAAAACTTTCAATACTCGGCGTGGCCGAGCCTAACAATACATCTGATTTATGAAGATTTCCCAATACAATTGCGGCGTCGCGGGCATGGTACCTGGGTGCAGGGTCGAATTGCTTAAAAGAATTTTCATGCTCCTCATCAATCAACAAAAGCCCTAAATCTTTAAAGGGAAGGAACATGGCCGATCTTGCCCCAATGACAATTTGCGCCTTATCTTTTGCTAATAACACATTGTTCCAAACCTCTACTCGTTCTTGGACGTTGTATTTGGAATGGTAAATAGCAATATTTTCTCCAAAATATTCCTGTAATCGGCTAATGAGCTGCGTAGTCAGGGCAATTTCGGGCAAAAGATACAGTACCTGTCTACCTTTGGCTAAACAGGCCTCAATCAGTTTTACATATACTTCAGTTTTCCCCGAAGAGGTCACCCCTTTTAATAAGGTTACCTTATTCGCTAAAAAGGAGGTTTCGATATCACTAAGAGCCTTCTCTTGGTATTCGTTAAGTTCCTTAGCTGCGGATAGCTCTTGAGTACCATCATAATGCACACGATCAATACGTAGCGCATATTCTTCTAAGATTTCCTTAGCTACTAAAGATTTAATAACAGCTTTTGAGCTATTGCTAGATTGCTCCAACTCCGCAGTGGATATGGGTTTTTTAGTCGTTACTTGCAATTGAAACAGCGCAAGTACAACCTGGCTCTGTTTGGGTGCTCTTGTTAGCGATTCTAGCAGGTTTTCTAAAGCATCGTCCGAGGCATATTCCATACCTAAACGAACATATTTGACTAGCTTTGGCTTGTATTGCTCAAACACCTCTTCCTTTAATTGGATAACATTTTTTTCTAAAAGTCGATTTAGTACCGGCAATACATTCTTTCTGTCGACTATGGCAGCCACCTCTTGTACTTTTAATACAGATTGATGCTGTAAAGCCTCGTAGACCAAAAACTCATCATCCTTAAGATCTTGCTCATCTACCTCTGCTTCCCTGTTACGTAGTACCAAAGTTTCACTTTCCAATAGAAATGCTCCTGGAAGGGCACTACGCACTACTTCACCCAAGGTACACATGTAGTAATCTGCGATCCATTGCCAATGTTTTAATTGAATAGGTGTTACGATTGGGGCATCATCCAGTATCTGATGTATTTCCTTGGCCTCATAAACCTCTGGCGCTGTATTATGTACTTCAAGAATGATACCTGTATAAATCTTTGATTTCCCGAAAGGGACGGAAACGCGCATACCAGGCTTAAGGAGAAGCGCCTCCTTTGGCGTAACACTATAAGTAAAATGCCTTTCTAATGGAATTGGCAGTACTACATTTACAAATTGCATCATACTAATTCTCTTCCACCCGCAACCAAGTTTGAGTGCGATAGATAAAGGCAAGATAGCCCCTTACCTTTAGTTCACTGTTATTTTCTGGATTTAACCATATTTTACAACGAAAGGTCATTGCCTGTTCTGGGTCAAATAAACGCTTTCCCTTCCACTCACCATCTTCATGCTTTTCTGCTGCCGTGATAATTTCCATACCAACAACCGGCTTGTCTTTTAAATCGTCTTCGCATTTAACACATTTAGAATTTTCCTTTCCTGGCTCTAAAATTTTATCTACATAACCATACATTAAACCATCCTTTTCATAAATATTAATAACACCTTTTGGTTTACCGGTACGATCATCTATGGTTTTCCATTTACCAAAAACAGTCTGGGATGATACGATGTTGGTTATCGTAATAAAACATAAAAGCAATAGTACTTTCGAAGGGTATTTCATTCTTCTTTTTTAGTAAATTTTCTTAGGGAATTCAATGAAGCGTTTAACTCAAAACCAAGTAACAAGATATTAGAATTCAGCCATATATAAACCATCAATATCAACAAGCCTCCCAAGGCTCCGTACAGCTCGTTATATCTTGCGAATTTTTCTACATATATTCCAAAAAGGTAGGAAGTCACAAAAAAGAGAATGGTGGTCATTAGCGCACCTATAGAAAAAAATCGAGCTTGTTTCCCCTCCCGAGTACCGAAATAATAGAGGATTGCTGTAGTAAAATAAGACAATACAACAAAAAATAAGATTTTGGCAATCTGAACACCCGTCCTATTCCCTTCCTCCATAACGTAGCCTCCAAGTCTAGCTTGAAATTCATCTAAATATACACCAACATAGACATCAAAATAGATAAACATAACAAAACCGAGGATAATCAAAACTGCCAATATCAAACCTACCATAAGGGCAAAAAGATATTGCCTAAAAAAATTACGTGTGAGCTCTATATGATACGAAGTCTCAAAGCCACCAAAAATAGCATTTACACCGTTTGCCACTAAAAAAATAGAAAGAATAAAGGCTGATGAAAGTAAACCACCGCGCTTTTGATTTATTTGCTGAAAAACCTCTCCAAAATATTCACCCGTAGCCGTTGGTAAAAAAGATTCAAGAAAAGATAGAAAATCAGTATCAAAATTTTCGTTTTGTATCGCAACAATCTCTAAAAGATAGGGTACTAAGGTTAACATGAAAATTAATAATGGGAATATTGCCATAAATAAGCTAAACGCAATGGCACTGGCCCTTGTAGAAAGTGTCCCCTGAATAATACCTACGACATACATTTCGGTAAGGTCATAAATCGAGAGTCCCTTAAAACCGGGTAGCCTAATTTCTTTAAGCAACCGAACTAGCCAGTTAATCACAGGTATTTTTTCTAAGCGTTCCTCTATCTCTAAAGACATTTATACAGCTTTTAGACTTAAGTCCATATTATATACGGAATGCGTGAGCGCTCCTGAAGAAATATAGTCCACCCCGCACTCTGCATACTGCCGAATAGTATCTTCATTAATACCTCCGGAGGATTCTGTTAAGCAACGGTCTCCAATCAGTCTCACAGCTTCCTTAGTATCTTGGTAATTAAAATTATCGATCAGAATGCGGTACACACCATCAGACTTCAAAATCTCCTTAATTTCCGCCAAATTTCTAGCTTCAACGATTATCTTCAGATTTCGCCCAGTGTGTTCAAGATAGTTTTGAGTCTTTTCGATTGCCTTAGTTATACCTCCAGCAAAATCAATATGGTTGTCTTTTAACATTATCATATCATAAAGGGCAAATCTATGGTTCTCGCCACCTCCTATCTTTACTGCCCATTTTTCTAAGGCACGTATGCCTGGCGTAGTCTTTCTGGTATCTAATATTTTTGTGCCCGTGCCTTCCAGTAATCCAACAAAAAAATTGGTCTTCGTAGCAATAGCGCTCATTCGTTGCATCGCATTAAGTACCAGCCGTTCTGCTTTTAATATGCTTTGTGAACTTCCCGACACATAAAAGACTATATCCCCATGTTTGACTTTGCTACCGTCTACAATCAAGGTTTCTACTTTTAAGTCTTTATCCACATAATCAAATACTTCCTTGGCAAACGCAACGCCTGCAAGAACACCTTTATCCTTTACCAAAAGTTTAGCTTTACCTAAAGCCTCTTTAGGAATACAGGCCAATGAACTATGATCGCCGTCACCCACGTCCTCCCGTATAGCATTTGAAATAATTCCTTTTATCTCTTCCTTAAATTGCGCTTCTGAAATCATATACTTTTATTGCCTTGTGCTAAAATACGAATCCATTTTGGGAATTTGATTTACTTTTGAATTATGACGATAAAACTATTAGCCATTGGCAAAACGGATAGCATAGAATTACAGCGACTCATCGCTATCTACAAAAAACGCTTAGAACATTATATTAAATTTGAACTTGAAGTTATTCCCGATTTAAAAAAAACCAAAAACCTTTCCCAGGAACAGCAAAAAAATAAAGAAGGTGAACTTATCCTAAAAAAACTAGTCTCCACTGATGTTCTGATTCTATTAGATGAAAACGGCAAACAGTTTAACTCGGTAGAATTCTCGGGGTATTTACAGAAAAAAATGAATTCCGGGATTAAGCAACTGGTATTTGTTATTGGCGGACCTTACGGGTTTAGCGATACCGTGTACAAAACCGCTTCAGGGAAAATTAGTTTATCAAAAATGACATTTTCGCACCAAATGGTACGACTTTTTGTGGTGGAACAAGTATACAGGGCTTTTACTATTCTAAAGAATGAACCTTATCATCATAACTAAAATACGAAATTGAGAATATAAAACTAAAAAAAATATCCAACTTCGGGTTTAGTAGTTTAGTACAGTACCCTAAATTTAATAGTATTTTCCACTTTTCTAAGTGCTTTGATAACATCCTTGTTATATTCCTTGTCCAAGTCTGTAATTACGTAACCAACGTCACTGTCCGTAGATAGATACTGACTGGATATATTCAGTTCAAAATGAGCCAAGACCTCGTTTATCTTTGCCATAATTCCCGGTACGTTTTTATGAATATGCAGGAAACGATGTGCCTTATTTTGTTTTGGTAGACGAATATTTGGAAAATTAACTGCGTCTACCGTATTCCCAGAATTGATATAATTCATTATTTTATTGGGTACAAAATCTGCAATATCGCGTTGCGCCTCTTCCGTGCTACCACCAACGTGAGGTGTTAATATCACATTTGAAAAACCCTGTAGTTTAGACACAAAATCACCGTTGCTTCTTGGTTCTTCAGGATAAACATCTACTGCAGCACCTGCTATTTTCCCACTTTCTAAGGCCGCTGCTAATGCATCTATATCTACTACAAAACCACGGGAAAGGTTTATCAACATAGCACCTTGCTTCATTTGATTTATTTCACGTTCGCCGATAAAATTTTTATTGGCGGGGTTATCATCGATATGTAGTGTAACGACATCCGAAATATTTAATAAATCTTCCAAAGTGTTACATTTTTTTGCGTTTCCAAGTGCTAAACTATCTTCAACATCATAGTAATATACACGCATACCAATTGCTTCGGCCAAAACCGACAATTGCTTACCAATATTACCATAGCCTACGATACCCAAATTTTTACCACGGACTTCCCGTGATCCAGCAGCCGTTTTTTGCCACTGACCGTTATGTATTTCCGAACTTCTTGCAAACACACTTCGCATTAACATAATAATCTCCCCAATCGCCAGCTCTACAACAGAACGAGTGTTACTGTAGGGTGCGTTGAAGACCACTACACCTTTCTTCTTAGCATACTCCAAATCTATTTGAGTGGTTCCAATACAAAAAGCACCAACTACCAATAGTTTATCGGCAGCATCCAACACTTTTTGCGTTACTTGAGTCTTTGATCGGATGCCCAACACATGAACACCTTTTATTTTTTCTATAAGTTCCTCTTCGGGTAAACTATGCTTGATCAACTCTACCGAAAATCCGTCTTCGGACAAGTTCTGGAATGCAGCAGTGTGCACGTTTTCCATTAAAAGTACTTTGATTCTGTTCTTGGGGTATGAGATATTTCTTGGCAAATCGTTCAGGTATAAAAATTCATCTAAATTAGGTGTAACATGATCAGCGTTATTCGTCGCCTTTTCTCTATGCACATTTTCGGTATAAGCAAAAAATTTATGGGCAATACCAGCCTCTCGCATCACATAATCGCTATAACCGTCGCCAATGACCTGAACCTCGCCTTCAAGGTTCATTTCTTTAAGACATTGTATTTTTCCATTGTGCTGGGAGAGTACATTTTTTTCGTCAAAACCTATAATATTTCCATCCAAATCAAACTTGAACGTATTGGCATACACTCTTTCCGCCGGAATATTATATTCCTTGACAATAGGAACAATGAATTCCTTGAAACCACAGGAAATCACATAGATATCATCTGCATATTTCTCAAAAAAATCTTTATTGGAAGTGATCGATTTAGAAATTTTGTTCCGTAATTCCGCTACAAGGTGATCCAAATCGTTCTTATGGGCGTTCAATAACTTGATTCTACTTTCCAAAGATTCAGTAAAAGAAATATCTCCATCAATACCTAAATTCGTGATTTTTTGGATTTCTTCAATAATTTTATCCTTGTCCGATTTTCCTTGCAATGTAATTTCCGCCAATACATCAAGGGCTTCTACTCTAGTAAGGGTGCTATCGAAGTCAAAAACATATTTTCTTCCCGCTGCTATCATTGATTAATCGCTTATTTAAATATATGGTCTCCTCTAGATTAGAAGTTATGCTCTAAAATTAATGCACAAAAGTAAAAATTATATTTGTCTGATCCAGATTTAGAAGCCAAATAAAACAAAATGCAGAAGGATTGATTAAAATTTAAAGTAAAAGCAAGTTGTTTTTAAATTTTTCTGATAAATAGAAAATAATTTTTAACGGAAATTAATATACCATAAACCAGCGATAATGGCCAGCCCAAAGCTTACTAAAGTGCCAATTAATATATACTCCGTAAGTTTTCTATTGTTGCTTTCCTTAAGATCATTGAACCGGAATACAGATTTTGCCGTTATTAAAAGACCTATGGCATCCCATCTGCCGATTATGATAAAAACAAGTACGAATAAACGCTCTATAATACCAATATACTTGCCGGCATTGGGAAGAGATTTATGATCGGTATTTATTTGACTAGACATTGATTCCAACAACTTTCCCATAATTACAGCAGATGGGAAGGTTACAAATACAACAGCGAGTACTAAATGCCAATTTAAATTTTCAAACAAGGAAATAAAATGCTCTGGTAATTCGGTGTAAAAACAACAAACATAGAGTACTAAAATATGAAGGAATTGATCAATAAAAAAGGGAACACTCTTATTCCTAAACCAGGGACTAGCATATAATTTGGTGAGATCAATCATCAGATGGGATACAGCAATGATTGCGGCCATTTTCCAATAACTTGCATCCCATAATACCACCATATAAAGTGCAAAATGAAGTAGCACATGAATATAAAGGTATTTCGACCTTACTTTGTTAGCCTCCTTATGAATCACCCATTTTGATGGCTGAACCACAAAGTCTCCAATCAAATGGGCCAGCAATAGTTTAATGAATAGAAGCATACCTTAGATGTCTTTGATAGTTTGTTCATAAAAAGCTAGCAAATCTAAGACCAAATCTAAGCGAGCTCTTTTTATCCTTTGGCTAACGGCAGATTGTTTTATTCCTAGTTTTTTCGAAATCTCTTTCTGGGAAGCCTCTGGGTTGTCCAATACCATTGCTACAATCTCTGCTGAAACCACACTCCAGTTATCCATAAAATCCAATGCCAAACGCAACATAAGATTTAAAGTTAGATCGTCTGCTTCATTACCGGTAGCTATACTTAGATTAACCTTACTTTCCTTTAGGGATTCAAACTTACGACCAGAACGTTGGTACGCGGGACCATTAGATTCGCTAACCCCAGTACCTATGTAGGTTTCCAGACCTATACCCATTCCCATTCTAACATCTAATCCCTTGACCGATTTTAGTAGCGCTTTTATTTGGATTGCAGATTTTAGGACATTATCCCTATTAACCTTTAACTGAAATTCATCTCCCCTATATATTTCCCATTGCATAGGAGAAGATCCAAAACGATTAAAATAATTCTTTAAGCCCCCAATCCATTCCGTAGAAGGATGGTTTTCTGAATTAATGATATCTCCTGTAATAATTGCTATCATAATAATTAACTATTATACTAATATATTAAAAAATAAGCTAATTGAATAATATTTTTAAGTATAAGCATTTAAATTAATATTGTCCCGCTCTAAAACCATCTTCTGGTCTTTGAAACATACTCTTTATACGTTTTACCAAACTTATTCAACAATAAACCTTCTTCTGGAATAATTTGAAAACGATTCATATAGCTTACAAATCCAGCAGCAATAAGTGTATGGAATGCATTACCTAATGTTAGACCAAGAGCAAGAAGAAGCAATAGCATAGCAAAATACATAGGGTTTCTAGAGAACCTGTAAACACCTTTAGTTATTAAGGTGGAAGCTTTATCAGGTTTGCTGGGGTCCATAGTAGTTTTTCCTAAGAAAAACTGAACAAGACTTACCAAAATAATACCGACGGATAATGCAACAAGAATTTTTGCTAACAATAACCTTCCAAAAAAATCGAAAAACCCAAATGGCAACACCATACTTAAAAGATACATAGCAACAGCAAAAATCGAAAAGATAACAACAGGGGGTAATTTTAATTCCATTATATAAAATTAGTACATTTGGAAGCGTCATATGTCCTAAATTTTATAAAATTATTTTGAATGAAGCTCGTATTTGCCACCCATAATCAGAACAAATTAAAAGAGATACAAGCTATTGTTCCAAATCATATTACCCTAGTATCGTTAGAAGATATAGGTTGTTTTGAAGATATCCCAGAAACAGCAACTACACTAAACGGGAATGCAAAGATAAAAGCTGACCATATTACAAAAACCTATAATTTGCCTTGTTTTGCGGATGACACAGGTTTAATTGTGGATTCACTTAACGGTGAACCAGGAGTATATTCTGCCCGTTATGCAGGTAAAGAAAATGATGCAAACGCCAATATGGATAAGTTGTTAAGGAACCTTTCAAACCAAAAAGATAGGTCAGCACATTTTCAAACATCCATAGCATTAAATCTAAATGGCGAAACCATTTTTTTTGACGGTTCCGTAGAAGGTACAATTACAGAAAAAAAGAAAGGCGAAAAAGGGTTTGGTTATGATCCTATATTTAAACCAAGCGGATACGAATTAACCTTCGCTGAACTCCCAATGGAAATAAAAAATGAAATAAGTCATAGAGGACAAGCATTTTCAAAACTTAAAGAATATCTAAAAACAGTGGATGTTAACATCCAAGAGGAACAATGATATCTTAGAAATATCGGCAGTTGTCTAAAGAGCTGAAGCAATAGAAGACGTACTCATTGCCTTTTTCGCAGCCCTGATTGCCATATCACAATTGGTAAACGGATATTTGCAAGAGGAAAAGATGATTCCCCTAATCGCGCGGTCAACTATTCTAGCTGGTAACAGTATAGTGATGTAAAACAAAATGAACTGGATTCTCTATCCGTATTCCTAGAAAGTAGAATGTTAGTAGAAAAGAAATCAGTCATTCTAAGAATGATAAAAAGGGAAAAATTGTAGGCGTAAAGGGGTGATAAGCATTTGCAAAAACCTATCGCAAAGCAACAAAAAAGTTTAACTTAGGTACGCTTTTTTTTACATATAAGCATCTCTCTTGGTGTGGTTTACCTAGTTATAAACGACAGATCCATATTACAAAATCTTTGGTTACTATCATGTTTATATCTGTTATTTTAGGCATCGCTATGTTTTGTTATCGATATACCTTAGCTCCTTTAAAAAAGTCAATAGAATATAAATTATCCTATCTCGTTAATTAGCAGTACCTTTGCCGCCAAATTAACGCCGCTGGTATAGCATGTGTTGGACTGAGTCAAAAAGGTTATATACGATAATCGCTCTAAGCAACATTCTTATTTGCGATTAAGTATATTATATTATGACAAAGTTTGAAGCACTAGGACTCCAAAAGTCCTTATTAGATGCTGTTGCGGACATGGGTTTTGAAACCCCTTCCGAAGTACAGGAAAAAGCAATCCCTATCCTATTAGAGAGTGAAACCGATTTGGTAGCACTTGCGCAAACTGGAACCGGTAAAACAGCCGCTTTTGGTTTTCCACTGATTCAAAAAATAGATAGCAATAGCAGAACCACACAAGGTTTGATTCTATCCCCTACCCGTGAACTGTGTTTACAGATCACCAACGAACTAAAACTCTATTCCAAATACGAGAAAAATGTAAACGTTGTAGCCATTTATGGTGGTGCTAGCATAACCGATCAGGCAAGACAGATAAAAAGAGGTGCACAAATTATTGTTGCCACCCCGGGTCGGATGAAAGATATGATCAACCGTAGGTTGGTAGATATTTCTAAAATAGACTACTGTATTTTGGATGAAGCCGATGAAATGTTGAATATGGGCTTTATGGAAGATATTAAAGATATTCTTTCCAATACGCCTAATGATAAATCCACTTGGCTCTTTTCTGCGACAATGCCTAAAGAGGTAGCTGTAATCGCTAAAAAATTCATGCATTCTCCACAGGAAATAACAGTTGGAGCTAAAAATTCTGGAGCATCTACTGTACAGCACGAATATTATGTAGTTGGTGGCAGGGACCGTTACCCAGCATTAAAGCGATTGGCAGATACGAATCCAAATATTTTTTCTGTGATTTTTTGCAGAACTAAAAGAGACACTCAGAAGGTAGCCGAAAACTTAATTGAAGATGGTTATAATGCAGGTGCCCTTCATGGGGATTTAAGTCAAAATCAACGCGACTTGGTCATGAATTCCTTCAGAAAAAAACAGATTCAAATGTTGGTGGCTACGGATGTTGCCGCAAGGGGTATAGATGTTGACGATATTACTCATGTAATCAATTACCAATTACCAGACGAAATAGAAATATATACTCACCGTAGTGGTAGAACGGGACGTGCAGGGAAGTCAGGTATTTCTATGGTCATCATTACCAAAAGTGAATTACGCAAAATAAAGGCTATAGAGAATAAGATAAAGCAATCATTCATATCAAAGAAGATTCCAACTGGAATGGAAATCTGCGAGATTCAGCTTTATCATTTGGCCAACAAAATAAAGGATACGGAAATCAATCCAGAAGTGGATAGTTTCTTGCCTGCTATAAGTGACGTGCTTCAAGGCCTTGATCGTGAGGAGCTTATCAAAAAAATTATCTCAGTAGAATTTACTAGATTCTACAACTACTACAATAAAACCAAGGATCTTAATTCATCGTCTGATCGGGATGGTAATTACGAAAGAGGAGGTACTGCTCCTACGAGCGGTGCCGTACGTTACTTTGTAAATGTTGGTGAGAAAGACGGTTATGATTGGATGTCCTTAAAAGATTTTATACGAGACACTGTAGGTTTAGGGCAAGACGATGTCTTCAAGGTTGATGTTAAAGAAAGTTTTTCTTTCTTTAACACCGATGCAGAAGTAACGGAGAAAATCTTAGCCACATTTACGGAATTTAAGGTTGATGGCAGATTTGTTAATGTTGAGGTTTCCAAAAGTCCAGGTGGCGGCGGAGGCGGAGGCGGTCGCAGAAATTTTAGCGGCGGAGGCGGATATAAAGGGAAACGTAAAGGAGGAAGTGAAGGCTTCAGAGACAGAGGCAGCAACAGCAGCGATAGCAGCCGCAGCAAAAGGCGGGAGCGAAGTGGCTCTAGTAGTCCAAACTCTGGAAAAAGGAGGACTCCAAAAAGAAAAGGTGATTTCTTTTAGTTAATTGTATATTAAAAAATACGCTTCGGCGTATTTTTTTGTTTTGTTTGTAAACTAATTAAACAAGCATACTTTTTTATGGGTAAATATTTAGCATTTTTTTTCTGTTTTATTTGTATGTGGTCCTTTTCTCAAGATGATCCGGAAAATAGCAGTATGAGTGCAATTGTAGTAAATGCCCAGACAGATGTTCGTATGGAAAGTGTGCATGTGGTAAACCTAAACCAAGTAACGGGTACAATTACCAATGAAAAAGGAGAATTTACCATAAGAGCAGCAGTAAACGATACGCTCTATCTTTCCTTTCTTGGATTCAAATCACAAAAAATTAGGATTACCAACGATATGTTCAAGTTCAAGGATACTAAAATTGCTTTGACAGAGCTGGCATATGCCTTAGAAGAAGTAATAGTAAGGCCCTATCAACTTACGGGCTATTTAGAAATAGATGTCAAGAACTTACCCATAAACAAGGGATATCAATACAGCATATCAGGTTTATCCGTTGCCTATGAAGGTGGAAATAAAAATTCTAGTGCGGTTACCAAAGTACTAGGTGCTATTTTAAATCCGGCAGACTTGCTTCGAAATCTTTTTGGGAAAAAGCCCAAACAAATGAAGAAACTGAGGCAAATGAAAGAGGACGATGAAATTAGAAATTTATTAGCCTCAAAATTTGATCGGGAAATACTTACAGAATTTTTACAACTAGAAAAAGTAGATATTCAAGATATCCTAAACAATTGCAACTACTCCAAGTCATTTATAATAACAGCAAACGACCTTCAAATCTTAGACGCTATTAGTAGTTGCTATGAAGAATATAAAGTATTGAACCGGAAAAAATAAAATTTTTCATTTACGTCTGCATTTTATAGCTTTAGGCAAAATAGAATGTACATGAAATACCTACTTGTCTTACTTGCCCTCATTTCACTTGTTTCTTCCTGTACGTCTAAAAAAAAAGAGCTTACTCAGGATTCTACTATTTTGAATCCTAAAGATACCCTTACAGTACCTGATAAAAAAGTTCCTTTTGTTTGGGACGGTGCAAATATCTATTTTTTACTTACCGATAGATTTAATAATGGAAACCCCGACAATGACATCAATTTTGATCGCAACAACCGAACTGGAAAACTTAGAGGTTTCATGGGTGGTGATATTCAAGGAATTACAAAAAAAATTGAGGATGGCTATTTCAGCGACCTTGGCATAAATGCTATTTGGTTTACTCCTGTTGTGGAACAAATTCACGGTAGTACAGATGAAAGCACAGGAAATACGTATGGATATCATGGGTACTGGGCTAACGATTGGACAACTTTAGATCCTAATTTTGGGACAAAGAACGACTTGGAAGAACTCGTAGAAACCGCTCATAAAAAAGGAATTCGAGTTTTGCTGGATGTTGTATTAAATCATACGGGCCCGGTAACAACCACAGACACTGTTTGGCCAAAAGAATGGGTAATCACCGAACCAACTTGCGAATTTACCACCTACGAAAACACAACCAATTGCACTTTAGTAGATAATTTACCGGATATCCTTACAGCATCTGACGCACCAGTGAAACTGCCGGATGCATTGTTGGCAAAATGGAAAAAAGAAGGAAGACTGAGTACCGAGCTTGATGAGCTTCAATTATTTTTTGACCGCACTGGTTATCCAAGAGCCCCTAGGTTCTACATTATTAAATGGCTTACTGATTACGTTCATGAATATGGAGTTGACGGATTTAGAGTAGACACTGTAAAACATGTTAACGAAAATGCATGGGCGGAGCTTTACACTGAAGCATCATACGCCTTTGAAACGTGGAAGAAAAAACATCCAAATTCCGTATTAGATGATAATCCATTTTATATGGTTGGAGAAGTATATAACTATGGTATCTCTGGGGGACGTAAGTTCGATTTTGGAGATAAAAAAGTAGATTATTTTGATAATGGATTCCACAGTCTTATCAATTTTGAATTAAAGAACGATGCCCTAAAAAGTTACGACGAAATATTTTCAAAGTACAGCAAGCTGCTGCACACCAAATTAAAAAACAAAAGTGTAGTAAACTATTTAACCTCACATGATGACGGGCAACCTTTTGACCAAGAGCGAAAAGACCCTATAAGAGCCGCAAACGTACTTTTGTTGACGCCAGGAGCTTCTCAGGTCTATTATGGGGACGAAACCGCCAGAAGTCTTGTAATTGATAGCACACAAGGTGATGCCACGCTACGTTCTTTCATGAACTGGAATGAACTGGACAGTCTGCAAAAAACCAAGAATATCCTAGCACATTGGCAGAAACTAGGCACCTTTAGAAACAACCACCTTGCAATAGGAGCGGGTAAACATGAACGATTGTCAAAATCGCCCTACGTGTTTAGTAGAACCTATATTAAGGAAGGTTATAAGGACAAGGTAGTTGTTGGGCTTAATCTCCCCAAAGGTAAAAAGTCGATTTCTGTAAAAAGTTTTTTTGGTGACGGCACTACCTTATTCGAAACCTATTCCGGTACCGAAGTAGTCGTTACAAAGGGAAAAGTAATACTAGAGAACGATTTTGATATCGCCTTATTGGAATTGAAAGAATAATTGTACTTCAGTTCACAAAATAGATAAAATGATAGTCTTAAAATCATACTGTTAACAATATATGGTTTGATAGTACTAATCCTTAAACACAAATCAAGTTTTACTGTCGTAACGTTCCAATATGTTGTCGATACTTTTAATAGATTTTTTTGTCCACTCCAAGCGTTTTTCCAATTTCTCAGATTCAGTGAGCTGCCAAGGTAAATTGGTTTGGATTAATTTTGCATTTATATCTTGCAAGATAATCGCTGCGGCAACGGAAATATTCAAACTTTCTGTAAAGCCCTTCATTGGAATTTTCAAAAATCCATCCGCTTCCTGTAAAACTTCTGCTGTCAAGCCATCCCGCTCCGTTCCAAAAAAAAGAGCAATTTTATCTTCTATTTTGAAGTCATACAAGAACACAGAATCATCATGGGGCGTGGTGGCTATTATTTTATATCCCTTATTTCTTAACGCTGTAATACAGGTAGATGTATCCTTATATCGATGCACATCTACCCATTGTTGTGCCCCCATAGCTATATTCTTATCCAACGCAGTGCTATTTCTATTTTCTATTAGATGAGCCTCTTGTATACCAAAAATATCACAGCTACGAATAACCGCACTAGTATTGTGTAATTGAAATACGTCTTCCAATGCTACAGTGATAAATTTAGTTCGTTTTTCTAAAACCGAAATGAAGCGCTCCTTACGTTCTTCGGAAATAAAATCTTCTAAATAAGTCAAAAGTTCTGTTTCTTCCATAAAACCAAGATAATAAAAAGTATATTTTTAAGGCAAAATATAAAATGTGAAACATATTGTAGTTTTAACAGGAGCAGGAATTAGTGCGGAAAGTGGCCTTAAAACATTTAGGGATGCAGATGGCCTATGGGAAGGGCACAATGTTATGGAAGTAGCAACACCAGAAGGTTTTGCCAAGAATCCGGCTTTAGTACTAGATTTTTATAACCAAAGACGAAGGCAATTATTGCAAGTGAAACCCAATGCGGCCCATGAAGCACTGGTTGCCTTAGAAACAAAATACGAAGTGGTTATAGTGACCCAGAATGTAGATGACCTTCACGAAAGAGCAGGAAGCAAAGCGGTTTTACATCTGCATGGAGAACTCTTACAAGCCCGCAGTATCGTTGCTGATAATAAAATAATTCCGTGGACGAAAGATATTTTACCAGGAGATGTATGTGAAAATGGCTATCAAATGAGACCGCATATTGTTTGGTTTGGGGAAGCTGTCCCATTGTTAGACCGGGCCATTGAAATCACAAAAAAAGCAGATCTTTTAATTATAATAGGAACCTCCATGCAGGTCTACCCCGCTGCAAGCCTTATCGATTTTGTAACGAATGAAGTTCCCATATATTTTATCGATCCAAACCCTTCTATAACCAAAAACAGCAAGGCTAACCTCAAAATTATTCGCTCTAGTGCTTCCATTGGAGTACCCAAATTGGTAGCTTTATTGATGAAGGAACAATAATTTGTGCGAGAAGGTCACAGGAATCTAGAATTTAACTCAGCTAATGACGACCGAAGAATTATATATTACGCTTGATTTTATAGACCATACGAGGGAAAAACGCAGTAAAATGGCCGCAATCATCTTGGAAGACCCCAGCTTAATTACACCACTTTTACTCATAATCTCCCGAGTTAATGACCCCATAAGTTGCCGGGCCAGCTGGATTTTGGAAAGTGTCTTAAGAAAAGACATAAGTCACCTATACCCACATTTAGATGGTTTTACGGCCCTTTTAGAAAAAGTAAGACTGGATTCCACCGTACGGCCCATGGCCAAAATTTGTGAACTTACAATACGAGTTTATTACTCCAAAACACCGAACGAAAGTCAACAGCATGTAAATAAGCAACATTTAGAAAGAATAACAACTTCCTGTTTTGACTGGCTTATAGGAGATTACAAAGTAGCGGCAAAAGCATATTCGATGCCAACATTATTACTATTGGGACAAACATTCGATTGGATACATCCAGAATTAAAAATCATTTTGGAACAAAATTATGCGACAGGTAGCGCTGCCTACAAAGCGCGTGCCCGTATGACGCTAAAAAAAATAAATTAGTTTAAAATCGCATCGTCGAACATATAGAGATTTACAAACTCTTCTGTTTCATACTTTTAAACTGCGTAGGTAATAGGTATCTTTGTTCGCTTAAATACAAACAAATCCGAACAGTATGTCCCTGAACGAGTTAAATGCCATCTCCCCTATTGATGGTCGCTACAGAAACAAAGTTGCTAGTTTAGCACCTTATTTTTCTGAGGAAGCACTAATAAAATATAGAGTCCAAGTTGAAATAGAGTACTTTATTGCGCTCTGCGAGATACCCTTGCCACAGCTTTATGGTTTTGACAATGCTAAGTTTACCGCTCTAAGGGAAATCTATTCCAATTTTGACACCAAAGATGCCGAAGCCATAAAGGAAATAGAAAAAACCACCAATCACGATGTTAAGGCTGTGGAATATTTCATAAAAAACGCATTTGACACTCTTGGTCTTTCTTCCTTCAAGGAATTTATCCATTTTGGATTGACTTCCCAAGACATTAACAACACGGCAATACCCCTTTCCATTAAGGAAGCCATGAATTCCGTTTATGTACCTCAATATTTTACAGTATTGGCAAAATTGGAAGAACTATCAAAGGAATGGGCCACCATACCCATGTTGGCTAGAACACACGGACAACCGGCTTCCCCTACCCTTCTAGGAAAAGAAATCGCAGTTTTTGTAGTACGTTTAAAAGAACAATTTAATCTATTGAATGACATTCCTAGTGCTGCCAAATTTGGCGGTGCAACAGGTAATTTTAATGCCCATAAAGTAGCATACCCACAAATTGATTGGAAAGCATTCGGCAGCAGTTTTGTACAAGAAAAGCTTGGACTTCAACATTCCTTCCCAACTACACAGGTAGAGCACTACGATCATATGGCCGCTCTATTTGATAACTTAAAACGTATCAACACCATACTATTAGATTTGGATCGGGATTTTTGGTCCTATGTTTCTATGGACTACTTTAAACAAAAAATAAAAGCTGGTGAGGTAGGCTCTTCTGCCATGCCTCACAAAGTGAACCCTATAGATTTTGAAAATTCTGAAGGAAACCTAGGTATTGCGAATGCACTGTTTGAGCACCTATCGGCCAAATTACCGGTTTCTAGACTACAACGAGACCTAACAGACAGTACTGTTTTAAGAAACGTTGGTGTTCCTTTTTCTCATACTATTATTGCTTTTCAGTCTACTTTAAAAGGACTAACTAAATTACTTTTAAATAAAGAAAAATTTGAACAAGACTTGGAAAATAATTGGGCAGTTGTAGCAGAGGCCATCCAAACTATATTAAGACGCGAAGGTTACCCAAATCCTTATGAGGCGCTAAAGGGTTTAACCCGAACTAATGAAAAGATTAACCAAGCATCTATTAGTAACTTCATAGATACCTTGGCCGTCTCTGAAAGTATTAAAAACGAGCTAAAACAAATTACGCCAAGTAACTACACAGGCATCTAATTTTAGGGATAGCTATAAAACAAAAAAAAGACCGCATAATAGCGGTCTTTTTATTTTCAAGAAACTCATCTTATTTATTAATCTGTACCTCGTGTGGGAAAGGAATTTCAATTCCTGCTGTATCTAAGGCCTCTTTTGTCCCTTCAATTGTAGCAAAAAACACATCCCAATAATCTTCAGGCTTACAGAAAGGTCTTACGGCCAAGTTGATAGAGCTATCCGCTAATTCTTCAACATTTACACTTGGTGCAGGGTCTTTTAATACTTTAGGATTAGCTTGAAGCATAGCTAAAAGCACTTCTTTCGTCTTTTTAATATCCGAACTGTAATCTACTCCTACAGTCGTATCAACTCTAATTTTACCTTCAGCAGTATAATTAACAATATTCCCATTAGCCATAGCGCCATTAGGGATGATTGCCAATTTATTCTGCGGCGTAATTAATTTTGTTGTGAAGATTTCAATTTCCTTAACGGAACCTAAAACACCTTGGGCTTCTATTAAATCATCAATTTTATAAGGTTTAAAAATGATAAGCAAAACACCACCTGCGAAATTTGATAAAGACCCCTGTAATGCTAGACCAATAGCTAAACCTGCAGCAGCAATAACCGCAGCAAAACTTGTAGTTTCAACTCCTAGTGTAGATATTACCGTAATTACCAAGAAAATGGTCAACGCCCACTTCGCCAAGTTTAAAAGAAACTTCTGAAGTGATTTATCATAATCTTGTTTTGTCATTACATTTCTGATAGCCTTGATTATTCTCTTAATAATCCAAGAACCAATAATATAAATAAGTATAGCTTTAAGAACTGGCCATCCGTAAGTCTCTACGTATCCAATTATTGTTTCCATTGATAAGTTTTCCATAATTGTCTTCTTAGTGTTTAGTGTTATTTATTCATTATTTTAAGACACGAATATAAACAGAAGGTCACATTTATGAACAAAAAATTACTTTTTAAAACACAAAAGACCTGCTAAATAAAAATATTTAGCAGGCCTTTTGTGAATCTATTAATTCTATTACTTGAAAAATTCTCCTAAATCTCCGAGACCTTCTCCGTCAAAATCTGATTTATCTAATGCCTGTAATAATTCAGCAAAATGGGCCGGATTCATATCCTTTCCAAGTACCCTTACCAAGGCAAAGCCTTTATCCTTATTGTCACCAAAAATTATGACCTCGTCAATAGCATCATCTGCTCCCTTAAACCGAATACTTGCACGGCCAAATTCGGTATTCATTTTCATAAGCTCCTCGTAATCGTCATTAGCCAGAATCGCCTTTACCTTTATTTTCTCGGCCTTGTAAGCAGCCACATTATCCAATGTTTTTTTAAATGCTAGTACATTCAATTTTTTAAGGGATTCGTAAGCAATTGTTTGCTCTTGACTCAATTCCGCGGCTTCTAGATTAAGTATACTCGTTGGAATATCAAAAGCTAAAAAATTTGGGTTTTCAGTTTTATCTATATAATACTCCTGTAAACTTTGGTTAGAAGAGCAAGACGAAAGTATAAGAACCCCTAGCACTAGTAAACTTCTAATTATTTTTTTCATGATTCTTAATTTAAGTTGTTAAAAGAAGAAACCCATAATAATAGGGTTATCCTATTATTATGGGGAATCTTTCTTAGGTGTTTTATTCACCTGCCTCTTTTAATTCCTTGGGCAAGTTCATTTTATTAGTAAGCGTGCCTATTTTATTTAAGTCAATATCGCCGGTAAGGCTAACCAGTACCGTTTCTATCTTTCTTCCATGATTTCCTATTTCTGTATTTTTCAATCCAGAAACGAACATTAACAGCTCCGAAACATGGTCTTTTTTCTTACCTTCTCTTACATAAAATTTTACGTTTACATCTTTGTCTTTTACACGCATCAGCTCCTCAAGTTTTGAAGATTTTAGATACTTGGTTACGGTCTTAGCCATATCTGCAGATACAGAACTGTCTTCCGTCATAAAAACTTTCACACCATTAAGTCCACTGGCAACTTCCATAAATTCCTTTGCTTCTGCGTCATCACTCATACCACCAAGGCTAGAGGCTAGTTCTATTAGGCCTTTATTTATGATTACCGATCCTACATTATCCATATCCTCATACTTGTCAAAAATGGATTGCGAAAAACCAAATGAAGGTAAAATTGCGATTAAAAATACTACTACTACTTTTTTCATGATTGTTGTTTTAAATCCTTCCTTTTGTTTTTCAGGAAAGATGATTTATAGATTGATGAATTGATACTCTTGTTCAAATGTGAAAGGGCTACTAGACCTTTACATCATAAATTAGAATTTTAGTTATTTTTCTTTGATGCCTTACCCAACTGATCACCTCCAGGCAAATCCATTTTATCCGTTAGTTTGGAAACCGATTTTAGATTAATATCTCCCGTTAAAGAAAGTAGCACAGTTTCCATTTTTTTGCCGTTGATGTCAATATCCATATCCTTCATCCCGGTTACGAACATTAGGAGTTCCTTTACATGATCGGAATCTTTACCTTCTTTTACGTAAAACTTCACATTAGACCCACCGTCTCTGATACGCATAAGTTCCTCAAAAGAAGATGTTTTTAAGCGCTTCGTTACCCATCCGTCAACATCTTTTGTAATCGCCGCATCTTCTGTGGTAATTACCTTAAAACTAGTAATGGAATTTACAAGATCAAAAAACTCTCGTGCTTCTGGGTCGTCTGAATTTACGCTCATTTTGGCCAACATCTGGAACATTTTTGGCTGCATGGCTACAAAAGTTACCTTATCGTCATCTTCATACTTTTCAAAAATATCCTGCGCTTGCGTAAAATAAGGGGCTATTGCCAAAACTGTTAATATTAATATCTTTTTCATGTTTTTTATTATTTAATTAAAAATTTATTTGTGCTTTTTTCAAATTCCTCTAGGTGATATATTTGCTCCGTACCTTTGTTAAAGTTCATTGCCAATAAGGCAAATGCCTCTTGTGCGGAGGCAATTTCCTCTGCCGTGTACACCTCTTCTAGGTTATTAGATGACACCGTTGGTCTGCTAAAATAAGCCCCCACCATAAAAACTACTACTGCCGCTAACGAAGCCCATTTATATATATTTCTTTTAGGTTTTAATGCAACTTGTTTGGTGTAGCGTTCTTCTTTGGCCTTGGAAAAATATTGAAACATAGGAGTATGTTGTTCTAAATGTGGTGCCACACCGTCACTTAAAAAATAAGCTCTCAAAACTTCTTCTTCGGCTACCGTTGCGGTGGCTTCAAAATACTTTTCCAGTAATTTTTCTATTCTATCCAATTCCATAACTATGCTTTTCATTTAACTTTTCTCTTACTGTTTTCCTTGCCCTTGACAAGGCCACTCGTATCGCTGTGGGTTTCATATCCAACAACGCTTCAATTTCCTCATATTCATATTGTTCAACATCTCTTAATTGCAACACCAATTTTTGCTGCTCGGGTAACTCCTCCATGATACGTTGAACCCAATCTATACTATCCCTTGCTTCCACTTGACTCTGTAAAGAGCTATTATCGTCACTATAATTACTATGTACTAATTTTAAATTACTAGCTTGTTTAGACTTTAATCTATCCAAACAAAAATTCTTTGTCATGGTCATTGCAAAAGCTTCTGCACTATTATAACTTCCTATCTTGTTTTTTTTAGACCATAACTTCAACAAAATTTCCTGCGTAGCATCTTCTGCTTCTTCACTAGAAACCAAAAGACGTTTTGCCAACCGGTATAGTTTATCCTTAAAAGGCATCACCACATTTAAAAATTCCGATTGTTTCATTTGTTATTAGTTGTTCGCTTACGTTTCTAATGGTCTACAAAAGCAAGACGAAGTTCAACGAGTTTTGTTACAATTAATTTTTATTTATTAAAGATGTAAGTAAATTTAACATCCTTATACTAAAAGCACACGTATATAATTATTGAAGTCATGGATCTAAAAAAGATGCTTGCGTGTTATTTATTATTTTGGAACGATTATTGACATATATTTTATACCCACAAATGCAAAAATAGCTATGAAAAAATATTTTTTATTATTTATGGGATTGGTCTTAGTTTTTACTTCTTGTAATAAAAACGATGACAATCCTATTATAGAAGAAGAAACCGAAGAAGTAACAAACGCCGTACAACTAGAAAATGAAATAAACGATTTTATCTGGGCCTCTATGAATAGTTGGTATTTATGGCAAGATGAAGTTTTAGAGCTAGGAAATGATCGCTTTACTAGTACGGATGATTATTATACCTATTTAAACGATTTTGCTACGCCAAGGGGGCTATTCCAAACCTTAAGATCACCAAAAGATCGGTTTAGTGTTATAGTAGACGACTATGACATTCTTTTTAATTCCTTTGCAGGCGTCTTCAAGACCAATGGGATAGAATTTACGCTAACAAGACCTCCTGAAGGTGGAAGCAACGTTGTTGGTGTTGTTCGTTATGTTATAAATGGTTCGGACGCTGCAGCAAAAAATATAAAAAGAGGCGATATCTTTTATGCTGTCAATAATACAGAGCTCTTTGCTGAAACAGACACCGAAGGCACAATTACCACAAGCAATCTTGATTTACTTAACCCAGATATAATCACCTTAAATTTTGCCAATCTGGAAGAGGAAGGTTTGATTCCAAACGGTATTAATATTGAAGTGGTAAAACAAGAAATTACGGAAAACCCAGTGCATATCGTTACTACACTAGATGTTAACGGTACTAAAATTGGATATGTAATGTACAATAGTTTTACTAGTAATTTTGACGAGGAACTCAATGCCGCTTTTGCACAATTAAAAAATGCAAATATAGATGAGTTAGTGCTAGATTTAAGGTATAATTTAGGAGGGTCTGTACAGTCCGCTACCCGACTAGCAAGTATGATTACTGGACAATTTAATGGTGATCTTTTTTCGCAAGAACAATGGAATAGTAATTGGCAAGGCATTTTTGGGTCTGAAAATACATTTATAAATACCATTGATGGAAATCCCTTGAACAGCCTTGGTTTGGGTACCGTTTATATCCTTGCCACAGATGACAGTGCCTCCGCTAGCGAATTGGTTATTAATAGCTTGGAACCGTATATCAATGTTATTCATATTGGGGACGTTACTAGGGGTAAAAACGAATTCTCTGTTACCCTGGTAGATAATCCTGAACAAGTATTTAGACAATCTGGTCAACCAGATTTACCCATTCCATATATAGTACTAGGAGGTAACTTTAATACTTTGGAAGGTGCAAATCCCAACCACAAATACGCATTACAACCTTTAGTGGGCACCAATGTAAATGCAGCTGGTTTTGGTGAGTTTACCAGCGGATTACAACCAGATTTCCCTTTATTGGAATCCCTAGGTAATTTAGGACAGCTAGGGGAACAAGGAGAACCGCTATTGGACTTGGCAATAGAACAAATTACAGGACTCAGTGGTAAATCTTCAAACATCCAAGTACCAGAATCCATGAAGATTAAGACTATTTCCAGTTCTAATCGAAGAAAACCATATAGAGAGATTTCTATTTATGATATAAAACGATAGTTTTACGATTAACTTTACCTATCGATTTCTACTTAAGTTTTACATTCAATTATGAGAAAGTTACTTTACCTACTTATTTTCACCACACTTTTTTCTTGTTCCAAAGATGATGACTTGATTATTCCAGGAACAATAAATCCAGATTCGGAAGCGGGTGTGGATGTTCAAGATTTTATGTGGAAAGCAATGAATTTCTGGTACTTTTGGCAACAAGATGTTTCAGATTTAGCTGATGATAGATTTGAAAATACCGCTGCAGGCATATCAGATTATACCACATTCTTAGATTCTGAAGATGATCCTGGAGCGTTTTTCGATGATAAACTACTGTTTTCAGGCGATCGTTTTAGTTTTTATAATGAAGATTACAAAGTGCTTACACAATCCCTTTCGGGTATATCAAAAAGCAATGGTTTGGAATTTGGTCTTGTACGTTTTCAAGACAGCCAGAATATTTTTGGGTATGTACGTTATATCATTCCTGGCTCGGATGCTGCAACTAAGGATATTCAAAGAGGAGAGCTTTTTACTGGAGTTGGCGGACAAGCCCTTAATTTGGATAATTATATTCAATTGTTGTTTGGGGAAAGTGACACTTATACCTTGAATATGGCAGGATTCGTTGATGGAGAAGTGGCATCCAATGGTAAAGAGGTTACGCTCACAAAAGCGGAAGGCCTAGCAGAAAACCCTGTATTCATTTCCAAGTCTTTTGAAATCAATGGCGAAAAGATTGGATATATCATGTACAACCAGTTTACCAACGAATATGATGATGAGTTATACAATGCTATTGAATCCTTAAAATCTGCTGGAATCACGAATCTTGTTATGGACCTACGGTACAACCCTGGCGGATCTGTCAACACAACACGTCTTTTGGCTAGTATGATTTATGGTACCGATAAATCTCAATTATTCCTCAGAAAAAGATATAATGACAAATTACAATCTGAGTTTAGTAAAGATAGATTGGAAGTATATTTTGCAGATAAAGTTGGCGGCAAGACAATAAATTCATTGGGATTAGCGAAACTATATGTGCTTACAACGGCCAGTTCAGCATCTGCAAGCGAATTATTAATTAATTCCTTGGAACCCTATATGGATGTTATCCAAATTGGAGATGTAACACGCGGAAAAAACGAATTTTCAACTACTTTGGTAGATGATCGAGGTAATTCCTATCTCTATACGCCATCCCGTATAAATAAGATTAATCCTGATGTGCAATGGGCCATACAGCCCCTATTAGGTCGCAACGAAAACGCAGATGGCTTTTCGGACTTTACTGACGGACTGATGCCGGATATCGAATTAAAAGAAGATTTAGAAAACCTAAGTATTTTGGGTGACCAGAACGAACCTTTATTGGCTAGAGCTATCCAAGAGATAACGGCTGGTACTGGTAAACGTGATTTCACTGTTAAAAGGCCTGCTAATATACTCAGTAGTTCCAAAATGTTCGGGCCTTTAAGTGACCGAATGATAGACGATACGCATTATTAAAACCAGAATAAGTCATAAAAAAAAGAGCATGGGTTACATGCTCCTTTTTTTATGATATTTATGAAATTTTCCTAAAACTCAAATTTTCCATTAAAGTAAATACCTCCGGGAATAATGGAAACCTCTAAGGAAGCGTCCAAGGTATTGGTTGTAAGATCATACACCTCTAAGGTGCCGTTACTAGCAAAATCCTTAGCATCTACTCCATATAGTTTACCGTTATTAACTGTCATATCGTAAAAGGCGACTCCAGCTATAGCAGCCGTTGTAGGTAATACCGTATCGGATATAGTAAGATTAAAAACGTTTCCATCCATCAAATAATATAAATCATCCCCATCTACAGATAAAAATCCAGGATGCTCCGTTTGTGCAAAGGAAAAAGTAACTTCCACAGTATTGGTTGTCGTATCTATTTTATCCAGTTGCCCTGGAGTTTCGTTGCCTGTCCAAGATGGGTTCCCACCGGAAAGCACCCATAGTGCACCATCTGAAAATTGCATTGAGTTTGGTCTATCAGCCACGGTAATAGAACTAGCAATGGTATTTGTATTAGCATTAATTACAGTCACAATATTATTCTGACCAAAACCTCCTTGATGCGCTACATATACAAATTCCTCATTGGCCAGAATAGCTTCTGGACCTTCAGGAACAGCATATGTATCCTCGACACTAAAACTTTCTAAATTAATGACTGCAACAAAATCATCCTCCGCATCTGTTCCATCACCCCAATTGGTCACGTAGCCCTTCCCATTAGCAAAGGCCATAAAACGAGGATTTAAAAGACCGCCATCAATTGTGGCCACCGATTCAAATGTATATCTATTTACAACTTCAATTTTTTGAGAATTATTGACAACAATGTACGCTAGATCATTGTTAAAAGCCATGCTTTGTCCTACATCACCCAAAGCAGTATCATTTACTTCATTAAAAATAGTATTTGTAGTGGTAGACAAATCTTCAGTTATAAAGGAAACTGACGCATTTCCGCCAAAGAAATTACCCTCATGCAGCACTAAAATTCCGTTTTCATATGCAAAGGAATCATTATCAGTAATTGTTAAGGTTACGGCACTATTGCTAGAAATAAATTCCGTTGCAGCATCAACAGACTTAAGGGTAACAATTAACTCTTCATCTGTTTCTACCTCGGCATCGTCAATAATACTTAAGCTTTGATTAACGGAATTAGTTCCTGCTTCTAGGACCAAAACACCTTGGGAAAAAGTATAATCCGTATCAGCGGTTGCTGTCCCGCTTAGCTCGTAAATCAATTCAACATCGGTATCAAAAGTATTCGTAGTGGTAAATATCAAGGAAACTGTACCTACATCCTCCCCCACAGATTCTTGCACCAAGGAAACACCTACACCAGGCAAAGCAGCTGGTTCGTCATCATCTGTACATCCTGTAAAAAGGATTCCGGCTAATGCCGCAATCATCACTAATTTGTTTCTTCTCATCTCTAAAAATTTAATACTAATTGGGTTTGAATATTTCTATTAGGCATCGGTCGTAAAGCGATATTTTCGTAATACGTGTTAAAAAGGTTATTCACGGTTAGGCCAAGGCGGTATTGCAAGTTGCCACTGGTTTTTATGGTATATGTAAGTCCGGCATTCGCCACCTGATACCCTTCCAATTCGCCACCAATAATGGAAACTGGGCCGTTGTACAAGTGTTGATAAAAGGTTCCGAGATTACCAAAACTATAGGCAACAGAGGCATTTCCCCTATGAAAAGGAACATAGATAAGCTGTTCTTGGCTCGCTTTGTCTTCCGAAACTGTATAGGCATAATTCGTTCTAAATTCAATTTCTTGTTTATCTCCGATAGCTGTTTTAAACGCAGCCTCTACCTCTACCCCATAAATCCGAACAGCATCTACGTTGGTCGGTGCCCAAAAACCACTGTTGTTTGGTAACCAACGAATCATATCTTTTGTTTCTATGTAATAAGTATTTAGATTAAAGGATAGCGCGTTAAGTTGAATTTGATGACCCAAATCCAACTGATATGAATTTTCTGGCACCAAGTCTAAATTACCACCAGGCTGCCAATACAGGTCGTTAAAAGTTGGCATGCGAAAATTACGGGATGCATTCAACTGCATCTGATAGGATGCGCCAAAATCATAGCTGCCTGCCCAAGAAAAAACCAAAGGCGCAGCAAAATCTGAAGAAACATCTTGTCTTGCGCTTAGGTTGTACCGTGCCTTAGTATTTATAGTATGCTTAAGAACAGCTGTCAGGGCTAAATCGTTTCGTTGGGGGGCATCAAAACTGCTACCATTCGCACTAAAATTATTATATTCCAAAAATGAATTTAATCGAAAAGCGTCTGACAGTTCGATATCCACGGCATAGCGGGCAAGCAATGTAGTGACCTTACCGTCAGAAAAAACATCCGAATCCTTATTTTCGTAATACTTGAACGCTTCGTATAAATGTGCCACTTTTAACCTACCAATAGCCTTTTTTCCAAAATTGGACCATTCTAGCTGAGTGCGGTGTTGGTTGTCTTTATAACTACTGCGACCGGGTGCCAACAGATTACCAGATAGATTTCTGTCACCTATAAAACTCTGATGGTACAACCGTAGTGCATTTTTTGCGTTGAAGACGAAACCAGCATTGGCGTTTATGTTTACATGTTCAAACTCACCATTGACATTGGTTTCGTCGGTTTCCAAATATTGGTAATCGTTATCGGAACTATTATAATTTACGCCAATACTACTGGACCATCGACCTGTGCCGTAGCTATTGTTATAATTAATGCTACGGGTATCAAAGCTTCCGTAGCCCATAAATACGTGGTGGTCTATATGTTTTTCAAATTTTAAATCGTTGTTCAAGTGTACCGTCCCGCCAATAGCTCCAGTTCCAAACTGTACACTACCACCACCACTTCTAATGGCCACGGAACTATAATTAAAAGGATTCACAGTATTAAAATCTACTTGGCCATTTAATTGGGAATTAATGTTGATACCATTCCAGACTACAGCGGTATGAGAGGCATTAGTACCTCTAAATGACGGCGATGACACCATACCCAAACCATTTTCCTTAAAATAGATATTGGAATTAAAACTTAGAAGGGATGTTAAAAAAAGTCCATTGCGCTTGATAGTACTATCTTGAAGTATGGTAACCTTATGCCCGTCAGCATAACGTTGTAGACGTATATCGGATACAACGACTTCATCCAAGTTTTGCACAGGCAAATCTTGGGCTTCAGCTTGCCACATAATGGACAATAGGAACAATATAGTATACCAGCGTTTTTTCATACCCGTAAACCTTTATCCCGAAAGTTTATCGATTTATGTTATGAATTTGGCAGGTCTCCTGGCTCGCTCAATTAAGTTCTACCTTCCCACTCGCCTCAAAATATTTGAGCATGAGCAGTGGCATTGTAGAGAACTTAACCCTCTTTAAAAGAGGTGCCAAACAAATTTGGCATAAACTTACAGTTGCGGGAACAGCTCCGGAATTTCTAAAAAATGTATTGAATTTTAAAAGACGTCAATATTCAAATTCGTATTTCTACATTCGAACTTCATATCTTAAATCACCGGATTCCCTTTTAATCACATAAAATCATCTTATGTAAACCAAAATTCAATACGAAAGTAACCTAATTCCCTAGGTTATCGTCCTTTTTCTTGCTCATTTTAACCGCTAGCCAGATAAATCCAATTACAAAATGTAACAGAATAACTCCGCCAACAATGTAAATAAGGGTGTTAGAATCGCTTCGCATACTTTTTATTTTCAATAAAATTACACTATGTACAATACATGAAAAATGACTTTTGTTTCTTTGCATCTCAAATCAAGGGTCATCCCTAACTTATTCCCAAGCTATTGAAACGTATTATCTTATTTCTTTGTATTCTAAGTATTGTTGTAGCAGTCTCCTGTAAAGAAGATAAAACATCGGTAACAGTTGTAAATGAAAATTACAATTCAAGTGTTTTATATGCCACAGGTTTTAGTATTGACAATAACGGAGCGTTTCCGACCATAACGGTTACAAACCCTTGGCCAAATGCCCAGAAAAGTTTTACTTATATTTTTATTCCTAAGGAAAAACTAGCAACCAATGATTATCCCAAAGGAACCTATGATGCCATAGTGGGAACCCCCGTCGAAAATCTTGTAGTTACTTCCACTACGCACATTCCCGCATTGGAGGCTTTAGGCGGATTAGAAAAGTTAAAAGGATTTCCAGACACCCAATATATTTCATCCATGCCGGCAAGACAACTGATTGCTGAAGGAAAAATAAAAGAATTGGGAAACAATGAAACACTAAATACAGAAATGGTTCTAGAAATGCAGCCCGACGCCTTAGTAGGTTTTGCTATGGACAATAAAAATACTACCTACGAGCTACTCCAAAAATCAGGTATTCCTGTTTTATACAATGGCGAATGGACAGAACAAACACCATTGGGAAAAGCGGAGTGGATAAAGTTCTTTGGCGTGCTACTAGACGAACAAGAGCAAGCAGAGCGCATTTTTGACCGTATTACAAAGGACTATAACTCGGTAAAGGATTTAGCAGAGCAAGCGAAAAAAAAACCAACAGTGCTTAGTGGATCCCTTTATAAAGATGTGTGGTACCTACCCGCAGGGGAAAGCTGGGCCGCACAGTTTATAAAAGACGCTAACGCCCAGTACCTATGGTCAGAAACCAAAGGTACCGGAAGCCTTTCCTTGAGTTTGGAATCGGTCTTGGAAAAAGGACAAACGGCTCAATTCTGGGTTTCGCCTTCGCAATTTAAGGCGTATAATGAAATGTCTGAGGCAAATAGCCATTATAGGGAATTTGAAGCATTTAAGAACAAGAATATATTTACCTTCTCTGCCACTACTGGGCCAACAGGAGGCTTGCTCTTTTACGAATTGGGTCCACAGCGACCGGATATCATCTTAAAGGATTTGGTCCATATTTTTCATCCGGAATTGTTACCTGAATATATTCCTTTCTTTTTTCAACCTTTGAAATGAATACGGATACCAAGTCATATCGCCTCTGGTTTACGACACTAATTATTGCGCTCTTGTTCGCGACCTTTTTGAATATTGGATCCGGCAGCGTTTCTATTCCTTTTAGTGCCACACTAAAAGCCTTGTTCGGAGGTGAAATAGGCACGATTTCTTGGAAATACATCATTTTAAATTATCGGTTGCCCAAGGCCATTACTGCCATTTTAGTTGGCGGTGGTCTGGCCGTCAGTGGTCTATTAATGCAAACCCTATTCCGGAATCCATTGGCGGGACCCTTTGTATTAGGTATTAGTTCCGGAGCAAGTCTGGGCGCTGCACTATTACTTATGGGTGGTTCACTGGTATCAGGTTTTGCTGCATTTGAATTAGTAAACGATGTGTCGCTGGCTATAGCTTCTAGTATAGGCAGTTTTTTGGTTTTGGCCGTTGTAATGCTAGTTGCAAATAAAGTAAAGGATACTATGGCATTATTAATTATTGGACTCATGTTCGGTAGCATTACTGGGGCCATTGTAAGCGTATTGGCGTATTTTTCAGATGCGGAACAACTACAACGTTTTATATTCTGGTCTTACGGGTCGGTTGGGAATCTTTCCTGGTCGCAATTGGTTGTATTGTCTACTATTGTTTTGATGGGACTTTTGTTAAGTATCTTTTCACTCAAAAACCTTAACGCTTTTTTGTTGGGCGAGAATTACGCAAAAAGTTTGGGCGTAGATTTGAAAAAATCAAGAATGATGATTATTGTGGCAACCGGACTGTTGGCTGGTGGTGTAACGGCTTTTGCTGGGCCCATAGCCTTCATAGGACTGGCAGTACCCCACTTAACCAGACAGTTGTTCCAAACCATGGACCATCGCGTTCTCTTACCCGCCGTATTTTTGTACGGAGCTATATTAATGCTGCTCTGCGATACTATTGCGCAATTGCCTACGTCTGCCAATGTACTGCCCATAAATGCGATTACTTCAATCATAGGGGCACCAGTAGTTATTTGGCTCTTGGTACGAAAAAGAAAAATGATTTTTTAATATGGAAAAAAACCACCCCACCATAAGCGTACAAGAGGTAGCTATCGGATACAAATCTGGAGTGATCGCAGACCATATTAATTTTGATTTGAAAGCTGGAGAACTATGTGCTATTATAGGTGTGAATGGCATAGGTAAATCTACGCTTTTGAGAACCTTAGGGAAAGTACAGCCAGAGCTATCCGGAACAATCAAAATTAAAGGTAAAGAACTAGGTAGTTATAATCCGTTAAATTTGGCTTCCCAAATAAGTGTTGTACTTACCGAACCTATTGCTTCAAAAAATCTTACGGTTTTAGAATTAATTTCCTTGGGCCGATTACCTTATACAAATTGGTTAGGCAGTATAACTGCCCAAGATAAATCTAGCATAGAAAAGTGCATCGAACAAGTTGAATTACAGCACCTGAAGCACAAAAAATGCCATGAATTAAGCGATGGACAATTGCAACGGGTATTGATTGCGCGTGCCATGGCGCAGGATACTCCTTTGATTTTATTAGATGAACCTACCACCCACCTAGACCTCTATCATAAAGTACAGATTCTAAAACTCTTAAAACAATTAGCCCAAAGACATAAAAAAACCGTGCTTTTTACCACACATGAAATTGATTTAGCCATTCAACTATGTGATACCATATTAATATTGGATGGTAAAAAAAATCCCTTCGGACAGCCATGTGAACTAATTAAAAATGGTGATTTTGAACAACTCTTCCCTAATGACATGATTACGTTCGATGCCAAAACGGGCTCTTTTAAAGTGAAAAAATAATAATTGTGATTTTACTGCGCTCCCCTCACCTGTTTAAACAAACATTGTTATATTACTGGTATCAGACACTTTTTACAAAACACAAAACAGCTATCTTTATCGTGTTAAAGTAACTCATGGAAACGGAATTCATCTATTTGATTATTGCACTACTTTCCATTGGGCTTGGTATTATTTTGGGGATTTATATCCAAAAATTAAGGAAGCGCTCCTCAGAGCATGTATGGAAAGAACGTGAGTTGCAGTGGGCTGACTCCATAACAGCACTTAAGGAACGTCTTTTAGAAACGGATGAGTCTGGGAAACAACTACAATTGGAAAAAGAGTTTCTAGGTCAAAAAGTAGTGCGACTAGAGGGCGTCAATGACAATTTGAACCGGCTTAATTCTGAACAAAAAGAGGAAACGAATAAACTACAGGAAAAATTCACTAAAGAATTTGAAAACTTGGCCAATAAAATATTGGATGAAAAAAGCAGCAAGTTCACGGAGCAGAACCAAAAAAACATCAAGCAAATATTAAGTCCATTACAGGAGAAAATACAGCTATTCGAAAAGAAAGTAGAGGACACACAGAAGGAGAATATCACTATACATTCGGCTTTAAAAGAACAGCTATTAAACCTTCAAAATCAGAATCTTAAAATTACACAAGAGGCAAAAAACCTAACTAAAGCCCTTAAAGGCGATAGTAAGATACAGGGGAATTGGGGAGAATTGGTATTGGAACGGGTCCTTGAAAAATCGGGTCTTGAAAAAGGCCGTGAATATACAGTGCAACAATCGTTTGAACGGCAAGACGGATCACGGGTACTACCAGATGTCATCATTAACCTTCCGGACGGAAAAAAGATGGTGGTAGATTCTAAGGTTTCCCTAACAGACTATGAACGCTATGTTAATGCCGATGAGGAATTGAAGCAAAAACACTTAAAGGACCATATTAATTCGCTAAGACGACATGTGGAACAGTTATCAGCTAAAAAATATGAAGACCTATATACCATGGAAAGTCCGGATTTTGTGTTACTATTTATTCCTATAGAACCTGCTTTCGCCGTTGCCATTAATCAAGATAATTCCTTATACAACAAGGCATTTGAGCAGAATATCGTAATAGTGACACCAGCTACACTATTAGCTACATTACGTACCATAGATAGTATGTGGAATAATGAGAAACAACAACGGAACGCTATCGAAATAGCACGCCAAGCTGGGGCACTGTATGATAAATTTGAAGGCTTTGTTTCCGACCTTACCAAAGTGGGTAAAAGAATGGACGAAGCTAAAACAGAGTATCACGGCGCCATGAATAAATTAACTGAGGGTCGTGGTAACATCATTACCAGTATAGAAAAGCTAAAAAAAATGGGTGCCAAAGCAAAAAAAGCCATTCCTCAGAAATTATTAAAAAAAGCACAAGAAGACTAATTTGAAAGTACTAACCCAGAATATATCTAAATTATGAAAAAAATACTATTCCTTTTTATAGGTGCCGTACTTGCAATAATGGCAATCTATTATGCCTTTATTTATTTTGTACCCTATAGTGAAGGTGTACGCTCCGGAGAACTCATTAAAATAAGCCATAAGGGTGTGGTATTAAAAACCTGGGAAGGCGAAATAAGCCAAGGTATCTCAGGAGCTCAGATCTTCTCCTTTTCTATCTTGGACAAAGACAGTGAAGTCATTAAAAAATTAAAGGAATATCAAGGTAAATACGTCAAAGTAAACTATACGGAGCGTTATGATACTTTCTTTTGGCTCGGCGATACTAAATACTTTATAACCGATGTAAAACGGGAGGAATCCCCTCATTTTAGGAACTAATGAAAAAATACAAAAGTGTAAACGATTCTACGCTCTCTATCACGGAGCTTATGCAACCTTCCCACTCTAACTTTGGTGGCAAAGTCCACGGCGGGTATATACTAAATTTAATGGACCAGATAGCCTTTGCCTGTGCTAGCAAGCATTCACAAAGTTATTGTGTTACGGCATCAGTAAATCGAGTAGATTTCCTAAGTGCTGTAGAGGTAGGTGATTTACTAACCCTTAGAGCTTCTATTAATTATACAGGGAAAACTTCCATGGTGGTTGGAGTACGTGTAGAAGCGGAAAATATTATCACTGGAGAAAAAAGGCACTGCAACTCGTCCTATTTTACCATGGTAGCAAAAGATGATAAAGGACAAAATTTAAAAGTACCAGGACTCATTGTTATAGATGAGGAAGGCATGCGGCGTTTTGCAAGAAGCAAGGAACGTAAGCAATCCGCTTTTAAACGTGATTCTAAATATGAAGCTGAAAATTTTAAGATTAAGGAATATTCTAATTTCCTCAAAGATGAAAATCTGAAACTGGACTTAAAGTAATCTCGCTGCTGCTTCATCCATAAACCAAGTGAGTTTACCAGATTCTGGTTGTACCAAAGCTGCAGGATATTTTTTATAATCGCCCAGTTGCCCATGTATCTCTTTGATTTTTGTTGCTTTGGTATCGCCAGTTACTAAAAAGATAACCTCTTTTGCGGTATTGATGACCTTGCCATTGACAGATACCCGTTTCTGACCAGAATCTGGATGGGTAGCCACCACACAATGGTCCTCCGCCTCCCATAAATCTATGTCAATAGGAAAGATGGAAGCGGTGTGTCCGTCATCACCCATACCCAAGAGTACCAAATCAAATTGAGGGATGTCGTCTACCCTATCCAAATTAATTTCTAATAAATTTGCATAGCGCATAGCTTCGCCCATTGGCTGGTTTTCGCCAAGAATGCGGTGTATATTTTCCTTCGGAACCTTAATTTTTGAAAATAAATGGTCCTGCGTCATTTTAAAATTGCTCTGTTCATCTGTTGGGGCTACACAGCGTTCGTCTCCCCAGTAAAAATGAATATTGGACCAATTTATGGTTTCTCCATACTGGTTTGCCAATACATCAAAGATTAGTTTTGGGGTGCTACCTCCAGAAAGCGCTACGTGAAATGCTCCATAGCCTTTTACTAATTTGGCGAAATAAGTCGAAAACTGTTCGGCTACTTCATTCTTATTCTTATAAATTTCAACGTTCATGAAAAGTAGCTTATCTATTTATATTAAAATTACATACTCACTTTTAGAAACTTAACTCGTCACTGCAAATTACTAAATCTAACAAATCACACAGAATCCAGGATCATCTGTTAAATTAGTTCCCGGGTTTCTCCAAAAGCCAATACCATCAATTAGTTCATCCGCGTTTTCCGGTCCCCAAACACCTGCTGCATAGCCGTACATACGAACGTCTTTTCCGTTTTTCCAATAGTCCAAAATGGGATCTACAAATTCCCAGGCTGCTTCTACCTCATCTGCACGGGCATATAGGGTAGCATCTCCCTGCATGGCATCCAAAAGCAAGCGTTCGTAGGCTTTCATCACACGGGTTTCCGTTAAACTAGAGTAATAGAAATCTAAATTGGCCCGCTCTACCTTAAAGCCTTGTCCGGGTACTTTCACTCCGAACTTTACCAAAATTCCCTCATCTGGTTGAATGCGTATAATTAACTTATTGTCTTTATTATGCATTCCCGTGTCTTTAAAAATCTGATGATGTGGCGATTTAAAGTGAATCACAACTTCGGTAACCTTAGTTGGCATTCTTTTAGCGGTTCGCACATAAAAAGGAACGTCTTTCCAGCGCCAATTGTCTACAAAAAACTTAATAGCGGCGTAGGTTTCTGTTAACGAATTTTCATCTACCCCACCCTCTTCACGGTATCCCTTTACCTTTTCACCATCTATGTCTGAAGCTATATATTGCGCACGAATGGTGTTCTCGTGCAAAATAGCATCATCCCGCATGATACGCAGAGATTTTAATGCTTTTACCTTTTCGTTTCGTATATCCTCGGCCCCGGCACTTATAGGTGGTTCCATAACAATTAAGGAAACAATCTGTAACAAATGATTTTGAAACATATCCCGTAAAGCACCGGAGGAATCATAATATCCACCCCGTTTTTCTACCCCAACACTTTCCGCGTTGGTAATTTCTACATGGTTAATGTAGTTTCTGTTCCACAGCGGCTCAAAAATACTGTTGGCAAAACGTGTCACCAAAAGGTTTTGCACCGTTTCCTTACCTAAATAATGGTCTATACGGTAAATCTGCTGCTCTTTAAAATACTGTTGCAGGCCATGATTTAAGGACTTTGCCGTTTCTAAACTATACCCAAAAGGTTTTTCTACAATCAATCTCTTCCATCCATTATTCTGGGTACTTAAACCTGCATCTGCTAAATTTTTAGCTATGGCTTCATATAATGTAGGTGGTGTGGAGAGGTAATACATAATATTCCCTTCCGTAGCCTTAGAATCGTTGAGCTCGCCTACCCGCTTGCGCAAAGGCTTATAATCCGTGTCGTAAGAACCCCCTAAATCCTGATAAAAGAAAAGTTCCGAGAACGCTTTTACGTCATCTGCCTTTACATCCTTAAAATCTTCTTTCAAATACTTGCTTTCCAGTACTACCCTATTTCTAAATTCTGCATCGTCCATATCGCTTCGGCTGGTACCTAGCACAACAAAATGTTTTGGTAGTTGTTTAGCCAAAAAGAGATTAAAAAGAGACGGCACTAGTTTTCTGGCCGTTAAATCCCCGGACGCCCCAAAGATTACAAGCATTTGATTTTCTGTTTTATTCATAGGGTACTTTTGGATTTGGCTATAAAAGTATCGAAAAGAAAAGGCTTTCGCAACGAGTTTAGGGTAAGTTACTAATGCATATGGATATTTTCGTTTATTTTTGAAAGTAAAGGTTCTTAGAACCAGAAATTCTTGATAACACAATACTAATAATTCCAACTACGCACAATTTAAGAAGGAAACAGTAGTGAGGAAACAACAATAAATACAGGGATTATGAGTCAAAAATATGATTTTGGGTTAGTAGGATTAGGCGTTATGGGACGTAACTTTATTCTTAATGTCGCCGATAACGGATTTACAGCCTTTGGTAACGATTTGGATACGGAAAAAGTAAATGCGCTAATCGAGGAAGGCGCAGATACCAACAAGGTGAATGCGTCCACAGATGCTAAGGAGTTTGTTGCTGCACTTTCCACCCCACGTAAAATAATGCTTTTAGTTCCAGCCGGTAAAGTAGTGGATATTGTTATCGAAAATTTACTACCCAGTTTAGAAGCGGGCGATATCATCATAGATGGGGGTAATTCCTTTTATGCTGATACAGACCGCCGTGAGGCCTATTTAAAAGATAAGGGGATTAATTTCTTTGGAGCAGGCGTTTCTGGAGGTGCCAAAGGAGCCAGACGTGGCCCTAGCATTATGCCAGGCGGCAACCGTGAGGCCTACCAGCATGTGAAACCTATTTTTGAAGCTGTTTCTGCCAAATATAAAGGAGAGCCTTGTGTAGCGTATTTGGGTCCAAAATCTGCCGGAAACTATGTAAAGATGGTACACAACGGTATCGAATACGGATTAATGCAACTCACCTCCGAAATCTATGACCTACTTAGAAAAGGAGGGGATTTTTCCAATGATGAATTGCACAATACTTATGCCAAATGGAACAAAGGCCGTTTGCAGTCCTTTTTGGTGGAAATCACTTCCGAAATCTTTGAACAGGAAGACGAATTTACCAATGGCCGCCTAGTTGACCAGATTTTGGATAAGGCCAAACAAAAAGGTACCGGAAAATGGACGAGCCAGAATGCGATGGATTTGGGTATTCCCGTACCTTCTATAGATATTGCCGTAAGCATGCGTGAGATTTCTGCCCTAAAAGAGGAACGTATTGCTGCAGATAAACTTTATGACCGACCTCAAGTGGCTCATATGAGTAAAGAAAAACTAGAAAAACTGGCAGAAGAAGCCTTATACTTTTCTTTTATCATTACATACGCGCAGGGATTGCACCAACTAGCCGATGCTTCCAAAGAATACGGTTATGAACTGGATATTGCCGTAATTGCCAAGATATGGCGGGCAGGTTGTATTATCCGTGCCGGACTGTTAGCCGATATTACGGAAGCCTTTATAGCGGATAAAGACTTACCCAACCTCCTGTTATCACCTACCTTTGTGGTGAAAGTACAAAGCACAGTGAACGCAGCCAGAGCAGTAGTTTCCTATGCCGCTGCCAATGGTATTCCTGTACCGGGACTGTCTAATTCCCTAACCTATTTTGACGCCTATACCTCGTCTAGGTTGCCCTTGAATTTGATACAGGCACAACGCGATTACTTTGGTTCGCATACCTATGAGCGACTGGATCGAGAAGGTGTTTTTCATACAGAATGGGAACAATCTTAATAAAAGGATTTAGGTGTTAGTTCGTATGTCCCTTAATTTTATAGCGTACAGTAATTAGTACTCATATAATTGTTGTGTTTCCTACAAAACTGACTAATATCATATCCAACCAGCAGTAATAAACTTAACTTTATATCCAAACAATAATATGAAAAATTTAATAGGAATAGACTCAGAAAAGGCAACGAATTTAGTTATTGAACTAAATGATTTATTAGCAAATTATCAACTGTTTTATCAAAATTTAAGAGGTTTACACTGGAATATAAAAGGTAGAGAATTTTTTGAATTGCATTTGAAATTTGAAGAATTATACGACGATGCTGTGATTAAAGTAGATGAAATTGCAGAACGGATTTTAACCCTTGAAGGAGAACCGTTACACACTTTTTCTGACTATCTCAAAACTGCTGAGATTAAGGAAGAAAAAAATATAACAAATGGGATACAAGGGATTGAAATTGTCGTTAAAAATTTCACTTCATTGATTGGTAAAGAGCGTACTATTCTTTCTCTTGCATCTAATGCAAACGATGAAGGTTCAGTAAGTTTAATGAGTGACTACATTTCTCAAACAGAAAAAACTTTATGGATGCTTAATTCATACTTGAGATAGGTAGTACTAAACACCGGCAACAACACAGTAAATAAAGTACAAAAATACCTCAAAATTCCGCCTAAATTAAGGCGAATATTAAAATAGGAATTATAAAAAAAAATACAAAGTTCATCCTATGGCATTGGTAGCTTAGCATCATTTTTGGTTGATTTTTCATATAAGACCCGTATAAACGGGAATTAATAGTAGCAATAAACTATGAAAATAGAATTATCTAAAAATAAAGAATTCTTGAAAATAGGGCAATCTGAGGTATTTCATTTTGATGATTTTATGGCATTTGTAGTGGTATTGGCAGCTGAAAAAGCTGAAAAATTTTTAATAGACGGAACAGAATTACAAAACACTAATCTTAGTCATAAAGAACGGTATGAAATTGGAACTAGTGCTGTGCTTCATATAGACATAAACCCTAAAAATGCGGTAATATGGCCAGTTAGAGATATTAATTACTTTGCCGTTAGTATTATGAGACTACAGGGTTTTAATATACAAGTGTTGGAAAATATGTCTTTAGCAAAGGAATGGCTACTTTAAAAATAGCATTTTGAACTATCATAAAACCATATAAAGCACGCATAGAATGAAAATATATTTTATACTTTTCACCGGTTTGTTTTTAACACTCTTTATGCCCTGCAAGGAGAACAAGACGCAATAGAAATATAAAACGCTAAAAGAGTTGTAAAAAATGTAATTATTGTAGCTAACAAAGCAAAGTCAAACGTATATTCGTTCTACAAAATATGGTATGTACCTTATTAGCGCAAATCTAATTTTAACTGGTAGCTGTATTTAAGAACTAGACCTTCCTTTACGAAAAAATTAAAAAATCAATCAGTCTTTGACTTTAGTCGAAATTATAAGTAAAGTGTTTTTACCAGTATCTCTTGCTATTATTATGCTAGGAATGGGAATGACCCTAATTCCTGCTGATTTTAGTAGAATTATAAAAAACCCTAAAGCCATTTTAATTGGTCTTACCAATCAACTTATATTATTACCAATTATTGGTTTTTTGCTAGCTATAGCTTTTGATTTACGTCCAGTAATGGCAGTTGGATTAATGATTTTGGCGACTTGCCCTGGAAGTCCCACCAGCAATTTAATAACCCAAATTTGTAAAGGAAATATTGCATTATCTGTTACATTAACTGCTATTGCTAGTGTTGTAACTGTTATAACAATACCCTTTATCTTGTCTTATGCCTTAGACTATTTTGGTAGTGGCACAGGGGTAACAATTAAATTACCCATAAAAGATACAATCGCTCAAATAATGGGAATTACAATTATTCCAATTTCGGTTGGGATGCTCATTCGAAGATTCAAAACAAAGCTTGCTAGACGAATGGAAAAACCAATGCGCATGGCTTCTACTGTAATTTTTATTTTAGTCTTTATCGCGGTAGTAGCTGCAAATTTAAATATAATAAATGAAGCAATGAAAGAAGTAGGATTGGTTACCCTGCTATTGAATATTATAACCCTGGGATTGGGTTATGTAGCCGCTAGATTGTTTAAATTAGATGTAAAGAATACAATTTCAATTACGGTGGAGAGTGGTATACAGAACGGAGCACTAGCATTTGTAATCGCGACATCCATATTAAATAATATAGAAATGGGCATGCCAACCGCAGCTTATGCGATATGGATGTATATAACTGGGGGAATTTTAATGTGGCAACTTGGTAAAAGACCTACAGTAGCATCTCACTAGTTAAAAGTGTGAAGCCCAATAAGAGTTTTACATAAAATTGCTAAGCTTTCGCCTACTTGGAAAACTTAAGTATTTTCCTCAGGTTCGTTTTCTTTTACT
>RCNB010000183.1_pt1 | contig 42323 bp, 30 predicted proteins | sample 2041321 | NCBI WGS metagenome assembly RCNB01 (sample SAMN09708232, study PRJNA481090) | Marine sediment metagenome, whole genome shotgun sequencing project.
CCGATGGAACCTGGAGCAATCCGAGCTTTATCACCCTAACCGGAGGTAGCTTTGGTTGGCAGGTCGGTGCACAGGCCACTGATATCGTGCTTGTCTTCCGCTCACGCAAGAGTATCGACAATATCGCGCGTACCAAACTCACTCTAGGTGGCGATGCTTCAATCGCAGCCGGGCCGGTAGGCAGACAAACATCTGCGGCAACCGACGAGATCTTTAAGGCTGAAATATATTCTTACTCACGCAACCGTGGGATCTTCGCGGGCATAGCGCTCGACGGCACCCTCATCACCATGGATACGAAATCTAATCTAGCCTTCTATCGCAATGGTCAGGGCTCAGCTGAAGATGTACTAATGGGCTCAACAATGCAGGCTCCGCCAATCGCCAAAGAACTGGTCAGCGTTATGAACCAGACCAGCGCAGACATAGTTGCGATGAACGAAGGTTCAAACCAGCGCACTGCAAGTGCTCAACAAACAACAAATTCAAAATCGAGTTCCGTAAAAACTTACGGTATCAACGATGGTCCGCAAGAAGCCGGGGTTAACTACTAGTTCCCGCGATTCAGGCTGCATAAAAACAAGAAAGACCGCACAAACTTCCTCCGCATTGCGGCTCATTTACCTTCGGGTATGAGCCGCTTTTTTTTGCCTGAAGAACGATAAAAGGTACCTATAGGCCGCCAGCCTCCTCAGCAAAAACATCGTCATAGGCAAGCCTGTCTCGCCATTCTTTAAGTAATGCCTCTGTATCGCCACTAAGCGGCGGATACAAGGATGCACCAAGCGAAATACTCTTGACCATAGGTCTGGATGAACCAACCTGCACGAGCACCTTCGCTAGGCTGTTAGCCCCATTGGGCTGAACAACCGCAGTCGCCTCAGGCAATAGCACAGAAGCTTCAGCAACCAATCCTGTGAGCCTCAGGGAATAAGTCTGCAACCAGTGGCCGCTCCTCACAACTATCTGGTTCGGCTCACTAAAACCCCACAACGCATCAGCAGGACCCGGCAGCATAGCCGCCTCGCCAATTACCTCACGGGTCTCGACATTCCAGAGCCGCAGGCGGTTGTTCTCATCTGCGGTAACCAACAACTGATCATCTGCAGCCAACACTGCGTGGCGAATTCGATTGTCTGGTGTAACCAAAGTTTCAAAGCTGCCGTCCCGCCAATTCCATAGTGCCACGCCAGCCTGAACACCTGAGACCAACACAGAATCGCCGGAGCCGACAGCAGACAGGTGCGGATTTGTTCCTTGAAAACGCTGTTCGGCAAGACGCTCGCCGGATAACACATCGGTGACGACAATAAGCTCTCTGCTGGCAGAGATCAGCGCGTTGCTCAATGCAGAGAAAGTCATATCCAGAATTGCGCCATCCTGATGACGGGCATCAAAGGCCAAGGGCACGCCTGTCGAGGTATCCCAGATTTTAATAGCTCCGCTTACCGAGCCACTTGCAAGCAGTTCACCACTAGCATCAAACTCGAGCGCGCTCACATCAGATACATGTCCAGAACTCAGTGGTCCACCGCCCACAGAAATAATGAGCCCGGGGTCGCTATCAAACGGAAATACACGCACGCCCCCATCGGCCATACCCAAAGCGATGCGATCACCTGCAACACTCAAACTACTTCTTGAAACAGGCGCCGCTGACAATTGCTCAGCAGCAACTGCCGCTGACTGCGCCGATAGCTGCCACAGCTTCACTTCATGCTTACCATCATGTGTAAGGGCAATATTCTGTGAATCGACCACAATAGGTTCGGGCAATGCCAGATAGCTATCATCACTAATAAATGTCGGGTGTCGCAGCGACTGACCGACTACACGCCCTGCCGCCAAACTCACCAGATCATACGAACGCCCGCCAGAACCAACAAACATCTGCTCGCCGGATTGTGAAAAAGAATATTGCCAATACTCATTGCCGTTCCGCTCAAGCAGAGGAAAATTGTTGTTGCCTTCAACGGCCCAGACTCTGAGCGTATGTATGGAGTCCTGACTAATTAACCACGCACCTTGGGGATCAAACGCAATATGACGAGCTGGATTAGACTGTCTGAATTCACGAAACAATGTTGCATCTCTTAAAGACCAGACTCTTACTAAGCGGTCCTTATCCGCAATAGCCAAATAACGTCCCTGACTATCAACGGCCACACTTCCCGAATTTTCAGCGGACACAATTTCGCCGACCGGTTGTTGTGTTTCCAGATCCCAAGTTTGGTATCCGCGACTGTCATCCTCACGATCAACATCAAGCACCAAATAACGACCGTCCTCAGAAATCGCCTGAGGCGCTGCGCCAGGAAGTGTCAAAGCTATGGCACCAAGCTTACTGCCCGTTGCGATATCCCATATCTGTAATTGGCGATTACCAACGGTCATGATGGCACGACCATCAAGTACATAACGGCCTGTAACAAAGCCATCCTCACGCGGAATCCGGCTTAATACTCCGGCGCTTGGCAAATCCCATACCAGCAGATCACCGCTCACACCTTCATCATCAGGCCAAACCAATGCGGTTTTCCCGGAAGGGCTCAAGGTGGAACGAATTAATGTTGTTAATACGGGCTCGGGTATAAGTGCAGCGACAGCAGTGTCACCTACCTGTTCGGTGATCGCCTGATCAATACGGATATTCCAACCGAGCAAGCGGCCGGTAACGCCCCGCTCACTATCCGAAAATGACGCACTCCAGGTGCCGGATGCATCATCGGCCAGCAAGGTCATTAACGAAGGAAAGCGCTGAGCATCAAAAAGGTAATCGCCATTATTCAGTCGTGCATCTGCAAGACTCAAACGCGCAATACCTCCGGAGGGAGCACGCAACGAAATCTGCACGTCAGAAGTTCTAGGATGGTCCGTATTAACTACAACCACCATATTCTTTACATTCGGTGGCGCCGATACGACCAAACGGCTTTGCATCTGTAATCGTTCTTCGGCAGCAAGCTCAAGAACGCCCGACTGCACAGGTGCTTGATTCCCGTTCAACTGCCAGATCTGCACCAGATGTTGATCATCAAGAACAGTCAGCTGAGATGTTTCAGTATCGGCGCGAACCGACTTTAAAAACCCTCCAACCCTAATCGTACCGATAAGCTGACGATAATCATCACCAACCAAACCAGCAGCATTCTTACGACGTTCTTCGAGAGGAATTTCCAAAGCATTGAGCTGGGCGAGCAAAGCACCGTCGCGCTCGCCACGTAACGCCAGAGCAATGCTATGACGGTCCCAAAATTCAGCCAATAACTCACGCGCAGTATCTTCTGCTCCAGGAACCTGCAACATCCGGTCATAGGTGCGCAAGGCATCGACTAAGGTCTCCGCCCGACGACTCTGTCGCGACAAGAAATCAGAAAATAGTCCGTCAGCATGACTGGTGTAACCCGGCAGAAAACGCAGACTTTCATAAGCCTCATACGCCACCTGATAATCCTGCGTGGCAGATGTCAGAGCGCGCTCATAAGGTCGGGGCAGATATTCGGTGTACCACACCGGCAGAGACACAAGTAGCAATAGCGTTGCTGCTGCAACACCCAATCGCTTCCAGCCGAATGGTAGATTCTGATTAACCCAGCGGGCGCTAAACACCTCTGCATAGACGTTGTTTCTTACAACCAGCATTCCCGCGGCATCCTGAACCACCACACCTGAAGCCAATAGCTGACGCTGTGGCTTCGATGAACGCACGTAGGCCACCTCACCACCTTTGCGAATGCGCCCATACAAAGACAGCCTGGCTACGCGGGTAGAATCTTGTTTGGTCAAACGTTCCGCTATCGTGCTTAAGTGTGCTTCCTCAGCTGCCGTCGCCGAGGTCAAAAATAAGATAGTGACAATTTCATCAACTGTTTCGCCAGACAAAACCTCATCCTGACGCCGGGAAAGACCACGGAATATTTTTTGAGTCAGATAAGGGTGACCCCGCGTCCACCACCATACCCTCGATATGATTTGCTCAGACTGAACGCCATCTGAACCAAGCCCTTCAAGCAATGAACTCAGTTCGTTCCGACGAAAATCATCCAATGCCACCGGCACAGATACGCCAAACGGCGAGTCCTGCACATTCTTGACCAATTCATCCGGGGTACCGGAGCCAAGCATACAAAATGTTAGCCGCTGAAACTCGGGTTCAGTCGATCGCATGTCGTAGCAACTGCGAATGACGTTCAGAAATTCCTGAGCCAGAGGATGGCCGACCATAGCCTCGAGTCGATCTACAAATACGACATAGCGATTTTCGCTACTGGCGAGCACCACCTCAAAGAAAAACTCAACAAGCCGCTGCTGATTCGTAAGCCCACTATGATCAGCCCACCAGCCCTGCATATCAGACTTAATACGCAGGTCGCGAACGATGCGATAAGCAATGCTGTAGTACCAACGCCCGGCGCTATCGTCCTGCTCATTACGCAGCAACTGCGTAAGATCAATCACGGCAACCCGCACATCCTGGTCGCGGAGGCTCCATGCAGTGTGTGCAGCGAGACTGGTTTTTCCAGTATGCCGTGGTGCCATCACATGGCAATAGTCAGCATCCAGCAAACGCCGCAATAACAACTCGTCAACATCACGCTCAACGTAACATGGACGGTCTGGCTGCACGGGGCCGCCAACGGCGTAGAACTTACTGCTGCGAGCACTGGAATTCATAAACAATCAACACTGAGTACTTAAGTTCTAATTGTCCCCAATATGGCAAAAAACCGAAAGTTAGATGCGCATGAAGTACGTCACAGATTGAGTCATTGAAGCATCAAAGTGAGATATCGGTCACGATTTAATCCCGTAATATCAATGCGCAGGCTCTGTGTTTGGACATATTCGAGAATTCCATACATCGATAAAAATACTGCGGCTATACTCCTTTTTCGCTTATTACTGCAGCCCCGATGCGCCGGCAAATCCGGTCCGCATTCTATTGGGGCTTCTTCAATCACCACAATTCGGCATAGTTTCTCAGTGAATTATCTAAATACCCTGCGCTCCTCAACAACTCTACTACTTGCCCTAATGCTCGCCACAGGACAGTCATCTGCAGCTGACAAGCCACAGGAGATTGTCGTCACTGAAAACCGCAGCCCCATAAGCATTCTGGAGATCGCGGGTAATACAGCACAAATCAATGATGATGAAATACGCATCACGAATCCGAATCATCCTTATGAGTTAGGAGTCCGTGTTCCAGGCGTATGGATTAGCCGTGGCAGCGGCCAGGAGCACCTCACCGCCGTGCGTTCGCCCGTTCTAACGGGACCCGGTTCATGTGGTGGATTTCTGGTCATGGAAAATAGCGTTGCAACCCGCCCGGCAGGCTTCTGCAATGCCAACCAGCTAATGGAAATCCCAGTTGATCAAGCCGCGAATATTGAAATAATTCGCGGACCGGCAGGCGCCCTATATGGCTCAAACGGTCTACATGGAACTATCAACGTCATGCTGCCCGAACCCGGCATTAATCCTGGGCTCACAACTAGCCTTGAAGTCGGGTCCAATGACTTCTGGCGCGCCCGGGCTCTCTGGGACAGCGCTGCAGAAAGCGAGTCTGATAGGGCTTGGAACGCTGGCCTCACGTTAGACAGCGACGGCGGCTACCGGGAAGACTCCGGTGAAAAACAAGCCCGTGGCTTCTGGAATCTGCAACAGCAGACCAAGAACGGAACCTTTAAAGCCAGCGTTAGTGGCTCATTGCTCGACCAGGAAACAGCCGGCTTTATCAGGGGCGATAAAGATATCTACAAAGATCCTGCAATCAATCGCACCAATCCCAACCCGGAGGCATATCGAAAGGCCTCAAGTCTGCGTGCTCAGGCGAGTTGGCTGCCCGACTCAGATGGCCCATGGAATTGGCGCAACACCGGTTACCTGCGTTGGTCGGATATGGATTTCCTAATGCACTTCCTCCCTGGACAACCGCGCGAGCAAAACGGGCAGGTAAGTGGCGGCTACATGCTATTCGGACAACGCGACAGCATCTGGGATTCACTGCTAACAACCGGTCTCGACCTTGAACTTGCTTCAGCCTACATGGACCAGTTTCAGGATGGGCCGACTGCGGGCGGCGGCCGCCGGCCTGAAGGTCAGCAATATGATTACGACGTCTGGAGCTTCGTTGCCGCTCCCTACGCACGACTGCAAGTACCTTTAGGGGAACGAGTGACCGTTACCACCGGCCTGCGAGTCGAATACATGCGCTACGACTACACCAACAATATGCTGGATGGCAATACTAAGGATGATGGCACTGACTGCACCAATGCCGCGGGCTGCCTGTACTTCCGTCCCGAAAGTCAGAGCAACGACTTCCTCAATGCCGCACCAGAGCTTGGCATTGTCTGGAGAGCCGCTGAAAACATATCTTTATTCAGTAACTTAAGACGTGGCTTCCGCGCACCACAGGCAACTGAGCTTTACCGCTTGCAGGCTGAGCAAACGATCGGTCAGGTCAAATCGGAAACCATAGATTCATTTGAGATCGGCGTGCACGGTCAGCAGCAAACTATCAGTTACGAATTACTGACCTTTGCGATGCGCAAAGACAATTACATTCTTCAGGACAGCAACCGTCGCAATATAAACGATGGCAAAAGCAACCACATTGGTATCGAAGCGGGATTCACCTGGCGTATCGTGCAACCGGTGTATATGAGCTTTGCTGGCACCTGGGCAAAACATACTTACGACTTTAACAGTCCCGTAGTAACCTCAGGTGATCGCATCGACACGGCACCCGATCTTATTGGCAGCATGCAAATTGGTTACGAAGCTAGCTTTGGTCGCACGGAACTTGAGTGGGTTCACAATGACAAATACTTTCTCGAAACCACCAATACTAGCGAGTACGAAGGTCACGATCTGCTGAACTGGCGACTGATTATAGAACCCGGCGAACAATGGTGGGCAGCGCTGCGAGTCAACAACATTACCGATGAGGTTTACGCTGATCGTGCCGACTTTGCCTTCGGCAGCTATCGCTATTTTCCGGGGCGCAGCCGCGAGTATTTCTTACAAATTGGCTATAGAACCGCATCAAAACGCTAATTTTTAGGCTTAAAACGACTTTTTTGACTGTTTTTCGAACAATTTCGGAATACCCCCATTGTTACCGAGGGGTAAAGTCAAGATAATAGCCGCCCGCATAAGCACTCAGCTGATTCTGACACAGCGCCCATCTCATTGAGGTAGGGCGGCAAATACTGTGCAGAACAGAGATTCAGCTGCCCAACAACCGGGACGCCACAGGGCCCGAAAACAGGTAATACCATGACAACTTCAAAGATCATCTACACATACACCGATGAAGCGCCGGCACTTGCAACCCATTCGTTGCTGCCAATAATTGAAGCTTTCACCAGCGCCGCTGATGTAACCGTTGAAACCAAAGATATTTCTCTTGCGGCACGCATCATTGCGAACTTCCCGGAGAATCTCTCCAAAGAACAACAGCAAAACGATACGCTGGCAGAACTGGGTGACCTGGCAAAAACGCCTGAAGCGAATATTATCAAGCTGCCCAACATCAGTGCTTCGATTCCACAATTAATTGAAGCTGTCAAAGAATTGCAGTCACAGGGTTACAACATTCCTGACTACCCTGCCGACCCTTCATCTGATGCAGAAAAGGACGTTCAACACCGCTATTCGAAAGTATTAGGCAGTGCGGTAAACCCGGTACTGCGTGAAGGTAACTCTGATCGTCGTGTTGCCGATGCGGTTAAAGCGTACGCCAAGAAGCATCCTCACTCGATGGGAGCCTGGAGCACAGATTCAAAGTCACACGTCTCACATATGTCAGATGGAGACTTTTTCTCCAGCGAGCAGTCTGTTGTTATCGATGCAGCAGGCAGCGTGAAAATAGAGCTCATCAGTACTGATGGCAGCAGCACGGTTCTTAAGGCATCAACACCTGTGCTGGCGGGTGAAGTTATCGACAGCTCAGTAATGAGCACCGCCGCACTGCGTAAATTCTTTGCAGAACAAATTGCAGATGCCAAGCAGTCTGGCGTACTGCTATCACTGCACTTGAAAGCAACCATGATGAAAGTTTCCGATCCCATCATGTTTGGTCATGCGGTGACCGTGTTCTTCGCCGACCTATTTGAGAAGCATGCTGACACCTTTGCCGCGCTTGGTGTAAACACCAAAAATGGCTTCGGTGATGTACTGGAAAAAATTGCCGACCTGCCTGCCGACCAGCGTGCTGCTATCGAAGCAGACATCGCTGCGGCCTATGAGAATGGCCCTGATTTAGCGATGGTTGATTCTGACAAAGGCATTACCAATTTGAATGTTCCTAACGATGTCATTATCGATGCGTCTATGCCTGCCGCGATTCGCGGCTCTGGCCAGATGTGGGGACCGGATGGCAACCAACACGACACTAAATACATGATTCCGGATCGCTGCTATGCAGGCATCTATCTTGAGACGGTAAATTTCTGCATCGAAAACGGTGCATTTGATGTAACCACCATGGGTAACGTTTCTAACGTTGGTCTAATGGCGCAGAAAGCAGAAGAGTACGGCTCTCACGACAAGACCTTTGAAATTGAAGCCGCTGGTACAGTCCGGGTCAGCGATACCGCTGGCAAGACTCTGATGGAACATCAGGTTGATGCAGGTGATATCTGGCGCATGTGTCAAACCAAAGACTTGCCGATTCGCGACTGGGTCAAACTGGCCGTAAGTCGCGCTCGCGCCACAGGTCTACCTGCTATTTTCTGGCTAAATCCGGTACGTGCTCATGATGCGAACCTGATCAACAAAGTAAACACCTATCTGCAGGATCACGACACCAACGGTTTGGATATCCGCATCATGACTCCTGAAGAGGCTATTCGGGTAACGCTGCAGCGGGTTAAGAAAGGCGAGGACACCATTTCAGTTACCGGTAACGTGCTGCGCGACTACCTCACCGACCTGTTCCCGATTCTGGAACTGGGCACCAGCGCAAAGATGCTGTCTATCGTACCTCTGCTAAACGGTGGTGGACTGTTTGAAACCGGCGCCGGTGGCTCTGCTCCGAAACACGTACAGCAGTTTGTCGAAGAAACACATCTGCGTTGGGATTCTCTGGGCGAGTTTCTCGCTCTGGCTGTATCACTGGAAGACCTGGCCGGCAAAACCAATAGCAGCAAAACAGCTGTGCTGGCAGCTGCTCTGAATCAGGCCAACGGCCAATTCCTCGACAGCGACAAATCACCATCACGTAAAGTGGGTGAACTTGATAATCGCGGCAGTCATTTTTATCTGGCACTTTACTGGGCACAGGCACTGGCAGCACAGTCAGATGATACAGAGCTGAAGGCCAAGTTCAGCAGGGTTGCTGCACAGCTGGGTGATCATGAAGCGACAATCATTGAGGAGCTGAACTCTGCACAGGGCAAGCCGATTGATATCGGCGGCTACTACCGCCCCGATGCCGCTATCACCACTAAGGCAATGCGCCCAAGTAGCACTCTGAACAGCATTATCGATGCTCTCAAATAGGGCTGCCAAGCAACTCAAGCATGACAACGACCGGCCGCTCTATGCGGTCGGTTTGCTGTGTAGCGTAGCAACAAGCTAAGATTCATTGATGAGAATCGTTCTGATCAGTCTTCCCGACTCGCATGAGCGACGTGCCGCAGCTACTGCACAGTTCGCCGAAGCGGGGCTCCCCTTTGAATTTTTCGATGGCATTAATGGTTCGACAGCTACGACGCCGCTGTTCGACGCTATAGATGAGAATCTTTACCTACTGAACTCAGGTCGCCTTCCCAGCCCCGGCGAAATTGGCTGCCATGCCAGTCATCGCGCTGTCTGGGAGTACTGCGTTGAACTGGATGAACCCGTCATTGTTCTCGAAGATGATGCCAAGCTAGAAGCAAGTTTTTTTGCAGCTACAAATGAAATCAGCAAACTAATCGATACCTATGGCTTCATCAGACTCCAGCATCTGCGTGATGCGCCCAAAGTAAGAGTGACAGAAGCTGGCGATTTCGACCTCTACTACTGTAAAAAATATCCCCATGGCGCCGTGGGCTATGCAATTAATCCTGCTACTGCTAAAGCATTTGTCCGGCATAGCAAAATCCTGACTGCACCTGCCGATAAGTTCATTAAGGATTTCTGGATACATGGACAACCCATGTATTGCCTGCTGCCCGAAAGCATTACACCGGGAATACTGAATGAAGACTCCACCATCAGCGGTCGCGGCAAGCCCAGAAACAGTCTGAGCCTGCAAATCAAGCGTGTAATATTCAAGTTGTCCTCGGCTATACGTCGCTTACTGTTTAATCTGAAACATCAGCCCTGAAACATCAGCCCTGGAGAGATTGTGCCGCGGCAATGGTCAGCCGATATGCAAAACTGTGACCCAATCCACGGTAGCGGGCTTAAAGACAGCAGATAATCGGGTCTAACTAAGCTGAACACTTCTACATTATGTCTACTGTTATCACACAAATTCTAACGTCTCTGCGGAAAGGCAATGAGGTCGGCCGGGTAAAAACCGATGACCGCGGCAACAATGTGTGGGACTGGAAAAACGGCAGTGAAGATCTCGAGATCGAAGAAACATCAATTCTTCTGGGTCGCCTTAACAATGACAAACTTTCTCTCGTTGATCATGACATCACCAATAACGCCCCCGAGCTAAACATTGAAGAGAAAGATGAAGCCGGCGGTTTCAACCCGTACTCTATTGGTGCCAACACTCCCAACAAAGATCCATTCGGCCATTAGCTTGTAGATCACGCAGTAGGCGCACAATAAACTACACAATAAAAAAGGCCCGCTTAATGCGGGCCTTTTTTATTGTGTAGTTTTAACTAACGCTACGCAGGTCGTATCTGACCACTACCTACCACCTGATACTTATAGCTGGTTAACTGCTCTGCCCCAACCGGGCCACGGGCATGAATACGCCCAGTCGCAATACCAATCTCTGCACCCATACCAAACTCACCGCCATCAGCAAACTGAGTTGATGCGTTGTGCAACAGTATTGCGCTATCTACATCGTGAAAGAAACGCGCCACAACATCGGCATCATCTGCAATGACACACTCGGTGTGACCCGAGCCATATTGTTGAATATGCTCAATAGCTGCAGCGATACCATCGACCACTTTCACCGACAGAATCGCTTCAAGGTATTCTGTCGACCAATCGGCTTCGGTGGCAGCGATAGCCTTAGTATCAACAGCACAGATCTCAGAATCACCACGTATCTCACAATCCGCCGCATACAAAGCATCGGCGATAGTCTGATAATGAGTCTCCAGTGCAGCACGATCAATCAACAGCGTTTCAGCTGCACCACAAATTCCGGTGCGCCGCATTTTTGCGTTTAAAACAATATCGCGAGCCATCGACACGTCTGCAGAGGCATCAACATACACGTGACACAAGCCCTCCAGATGACCAATAACCGGAACACGCGCATCGGTCTGCACACGGGCAATCAGGCTTTTGCCGCCGCGAGGGACGATCACATCGATGTATTCCTGCATCGACGACAACATAAAGCCAACCGCATCACGCGAAGTCGTAGCGACCATTTGAATAGCTGTTTCCGGCAATCCCGCAACCCGCAAACCTTCCTGCAAACAGTTATGAATTGCCGTGCTGGAATGAAAGCTCTCGGAACCACCACGCAAGATAACGGCATTGCCGGACTTCAGGCATAAGGCACCTGCATCGGCTGTTACATTAGGCCGGCTCTCGTAGATGATGCCAATAACGCCCAGAGGCACACGCACCCGCTGAATGTTCAAACCGTTAGGACGATCCCATTCAGCAATAACGTCGTTGATCGGATCATTAAGCTCCGCGATCGCACGCAGACCATTGGCCATACCCTGAATCCGCTCGTCATTAAGCAACAAACGATCCAGCATTGAAGCGGACAGACCCTTTTTCTCGCCCGCTTCCATATCGATTTTGTTGGCTGCCAGAATACTCGGAGCATTCGCTTCGATACTTTCAGCAGCAGCCAGCAACGCCTTATTTTTTGTCGCCGCATCAGCACGCGCCAATTCAGTGGCAGCGGCTCGGGCACTCCGACCCATCTGCAGCATTCCAACCCCAATATCAGTATCTTGTTCTGTTACAGCACTCATTATTTCTCTACCAGCAACACCAGGTTGTCACGATGCACGAGTTCATTGCGACCGCGATAACCTAGTACCTCTTCAAATTCTTCACTCTGCCGACCCAAAAGAGCGGCAGCTTCTTCACTGTTATAAGCCACCAAACCATGTGCCAGGTCACGACCGTCTGAGCTCTTAACAATTACGGCATCACCGCGTTCAAAACGGCCGGTCACATTCACCACACCAACCGACAACAGGCTCTTGCCCTGCAGCAGCGCCTTCTCGGCACCGGGGTCAACTGTCAGAGCCCCTGCGGGCGTCAAAGTTCCTGCAATCCATTGTTTGCGGGCTGCCAACGGCGTCGAGTGTGGCAAAAACCAGGTGCAGGGCTCGCCCTTTTCAATACGTTGCAGCGGTTGCATGACATTGCCAATAGAAATCACCGTCGCACAACCTGCAGACATGCATATTCTTGCAGCTGCAACTTTCGTCGCCATGCCACCCGAACCAAACTCAGTGCGTGCAGCGCCGGCCATCGCCTCTATCTCGGGTGTAATTGCTGTAACCTCAGCAATCAAATCGGCATTGGCCGATTCACCTGGGTCAGCATTGTATAAACCATCCACATCTGACAACAGCACCAGACAATCGGCACTCACCATCTCGGCTACGCGCGCAGCCAGGCGGTCGTTGTCACCGTAACGAATCTCCTGCGTCGCCACAGTATCGTTCTCGTTAATAACGGGAATTGCTTCAAGTGCAAGCAAGGTTTCCAATGTATTGCGGGCATTCAGGTAGCGTTTACGGTTTTCTGTATCCTCAGGCGTCAACAACACCTGCGCGACCTTTACACCGACCTTATCGAAAATCTCCTGATACGCATGGGCCAAAATGATCTGACCGGCGGCGGCGGCGGCTTGGTTCTCTTCCAGTAAGCGCTGGCTCTTCTTCAGTCCGAGATAACGACGCCCTAAAGCAACCGCACCTGAGGACACCAACAAAACCTGCTGTCCACGACGACGCAGCCGCACAATTTCATCGGCTAACGATGTGACCCAATCACGATTTAACTGGCCACTTTCTGCGGCTACAAGCAGCGAAGAACCGATTTTTATGACGACTCGTGTTGCCCGACTAAGACATTGAGAATTTTTGTTAGCAGCCTGAGTCATGTCAATTAGCCTGCAGAGAGATTGTCGCAACGCCGCGCATTAGAGAACGGCGCTCAACACCTGTTCACCGCGGGCAATCGCCATTGCGCCACTGCGCACTACGGCCAGAATTTCTGAATGTTTCGCAGCACGCTCAACAAACTCGTCGATTCGACTTACCGTGCCGGTAGTCACCAGCGTAAAGTTCTCGGGGTTATGGTCGATCACATCGGCATTAAACTCGGTGATCAACGCATCAATAGGCTCACATGGTGCGTTGCTAATGCGTACTTTTAGTAACAACTGCTCGCGCTCTATGTGTTCGCCCTTGGTCATATCAGCAATATTCACCACATCGACTAACTTAAATAGCTGCTTAACAATCTGGTCTATCTTTCCATCGGAACCATAGGTCACCAGCGTCAGTCTTGATAATTCCGGATCATCGGTAGGTGCCACACTCAACGACTCAATATTGTAGCCACGGGTTGAAAACAGTGAGGTGACGCGGGTTAGCGCACCGGCCTCATTCTGTAACAGGATAGATATTATGTGTCGCATGTGATGCCCGCAGGCCTCCGTAATAAATGGCATAGAGTTGCTAAAAACCGTGGTCATGGCCGAACCAACCTGACAACGTCTCTCAATGCGGCAATGTTGGCTTAGAATCTATGCTATTGCAATCCGCACTCAATTCCCCGAAACTCTGTAACGGTAAGGCTTTCATTAGATTTGCACTCCTTTTTAACATCATCATGACGTGACAGGAGTCGCGAACAATTCTTTTTTCACTCATCCGCAGACACAAATTAGTAATCTCATGACTTCAACGACGCAACCAGCAGCAAGCTCACACCCTTTGGCAGGAAAGACCTTAAGTGGTTCTGAGACTATCGTGCAGGTGCTCGCAGACGAAGGTGTAGATACGATTTTCGGATACAGCGGTGGCGCCATTCTGCCCACCTACGATGCCGTTTTCCGCTACAACGAAGAGAACCGGAACGCAGAAGGCAAACCGCCAATGCCTCTTATCGTGCCTGCGAATGAGCAGGGCGCCGGCTTTATGGCAGCGGGTTATGCGCGCGCCTCGGGCAAAGTAGGCGTCGCGATGGTCACTTCGGGCCCGGGTGCTACCAATACGGTAACCCCGGTGCGTGACAGTATGGCTGACTCAGTGCCCATCATTGTTATATGCGGCCAGGTACCCACAGCCAATATCGGTACGGATGCTTTTCAGGAAGCTCCTGTATCCAGCACGCTCGGTTCGGTAGCAAAGCATGTCTTTCTGGTAACAGATGCCACAAAGTTAGAGGCTACCGTGCGCACGGCATTTGAGATCGCGCGTTCCGGACGCCCCGGTCCTGTCGTTATCGATATTCCGAAAGACATACAAAACTGGGAAGGCACCTTTTCGGGTGCCGGTAGCCTACCTGTACCGGGCTTCCGACAAAGAATTGCGACAATAGAAAACAACACACTTGAAGATCATCAGTGTGAATCGTTCTTCCGTCTGATGGAACAAAGCAAACGGCCACTGATCTATGCAGGTGGCGGCGTCATTAACGCGGCGGCAAGCGAGGCCATGCGTCGGTTTGCAAATCAGTTTCAGATTCCGGTAGTCACAACACTCATGGGTATTGGCGCTGCCGATACCACCGATGACTTGTGCCTGCACATGCTCGGCATGCACGGCACCGCCTACGCAAACTATGCGGTTGAAGATTGTGACTTCCTTATTGCACTCGGCGCTCGTTTTGATGACCGTGTTGCCGGTCTACCTGACAAGTTTGCGCCGAACGCCAAGCATATCGCTCACTTCGATATCGACTCTTCTGAGATCGGCAAGGTTAAAGCCGTCGACTGGCATCATATCGGCCTACTAGCGCGCGATCTGAATGCACTATCTGATTTCGCTACTCGCGATAGCATCAGCCTGGACCTCGACGAATGGCACAGCGAAATCGCTGCGTTAAAAGCCGACTACCCGCTAAATTTTGATCGCGAAAGCGATACGATACAACCCTATGCTGTGCTCGAAGAGATTAATAAACTAACCGCAGGCAATGCAATAATTTCTACTGGTGTTGGTCAGCATCAAATGTGGGCTGCTCAGTACTTTGATTTTAAAGAACCAAGACTGTGGCTGACATCAGGCAGCATGGGCACCATGGGCTTTGGTCTACCTGCGGCTATCGGCGCACAGTTTGCGAATCCCGGCCAGCTGGTTATCGATGTTGATGGCGATGCCAGTATTCGCATGAATATAGGTGAACTGGAAACAGCAACAACCTATGACTTGCCGGTTAAAGTTCTGGTTCTGAATAACTATGGCGACGGCATGGTGAAACAGTGGCAGAAGCTGTATTACAAAGGTCGTTTCTCAGCCAGTGATAAATCACTGTACCGCAAAGACTTCGTCAAAACCGCTCAGGCAGATGGCTTTGAATTTGCGAAGCGGCTCGATAATAAAGCTGACATTCCGAGCATCGTTAAAGAATTCATAGAATTCCCCGGGCCGGCTTTTCTGGAAGTTATTATCGACCGTGACGCCATGGTTTACCCTATGGTCGGACCGGGTCTACCGTATTCAAAGATGATTACCGGCGACCACATTGCCAGCCGCAGCACAGATTCATCTGACGACGACGTCGACGGCTCATCATTGTTCTAATAAGCGTCATCGCAGGGATAACCCTGCGATGACCTTGTAAAATACTACTGCTCTTGAGCGCCCCGCTTTGCCGCAGGCACAGACATCGTCTGTACATCACACAGCCCTTCTTTCGCTTCCAACTCACCATGTGACAATGTATCCCAGGGTGCGGGAAAGCGCTGGGCTATCGCGCAAGCAAATAGCGCAAACGCCAACCAGAACACATAGACCCAGATATCGCCCCAAACAACCAGAAAAATGAGCGATAAAATAAGCGTCGGGTTATGGGCGAACATGACCTTCTTCATATTCCATTCGTAGATATTGTGGTCCGGTGAAACATAAAAATCCCAATAGAAAAGATGCAGCGGACCATTTGCCAGCGATGCACAAACATAGGTAAACAGGGCAGCCATCCAAGGTGCTTCAAGGAAGCGCTCGCCAATGGCCCAGAAAGACAGGAATAACTGAGCCTCACTTAAGCCCCAGACCACGCCAATTATTACCGTCGTTACAGGATAGAGCTTGCGCTCATAGGTAACTGTTCCGGTAGGCCATACATATAGATACCCGACCAACACAACCAGCCAGGTTACTGCCACATAGATAATCCAACTTGTCTCGGCGATATGCTCGGGGTTGATCAATGGCGTCGACAACAGTGTCGGCAACACACCGGTAACCCAACTCAACAGCCAGCATACGCAGTAGTACATCCACGCTCTGACCCAAGCCATTTTTGCATCATAAATACGGGTATCTTTACCACGCGTGCCGACGAAAAGAAGAATACCCAGAACGACAAATAGCCCGGCGATACCATAAGCAAACATGTCCAAAGCCTGCCAGCTTGGAGTATTAAGAAACAATTTACCTTCGAGCATATGTCTGTCCTGAGCCCGGCAGCCGCGAGCTTTTAACTATCTACGAATAGCACTACAGGCTTAGCGCTTGCCTTCGCGGAACGAGTCGATATCGACTCCACCTGCATGACGGGTAATTAGAGCCTTCTTGCGCAAGAACCGCTTAAGGCCGATTGGGCCCATACGGGAGCTGCCCAAACCGGACAAACCGTGAGAATCTTTTTCTGCTTCAAAAGCAATTGTTGTCATGCCGCCATCATTAATGCTGATGGCACCTGCATTGATCTGTATGGCGACCTCCGTGGCCTCTGCCACCTCTCCGAATACAGAAGCCGACAATCCGAATTGACTGTCATTGGCTAACGCAACCGCTTCGGCAACCGAATCAAATGCGATAACCGGCAACACCGGCCCAAAGGTTTCTTCCTGAATCACATCCATATCGTGAGTGACACCGGTCAACACAGTCGGACGTATCCACAAACCACCACCATGATTCTCGACCACCCCACCAGTCACAATTTCAGCACCCTGTGCTACTGCTGCATCTATCTGAGCAGCAATGATAGCGGCCTGGCCTTCCATGATGATCGGGCCCAAATGTCCCTGGTGAATATCATCAGCATTCAACTCTACCCGGTTAGCCGCTGCTGTAAGCGCTGCAAGAAATTCCGGATAAATTGTGCGGTCGACATAAACCCGCTCCAAACTCTGACATGCCTGGCCGGTCGCCTGCACCGAAGCGCGCAATACTGCTACTGCTGCTTTCTGAGGGTCGGCTGATGCAAGCACCACAACCGGATCTTTCCCACCTAACTCAAGATGAGCAGGAATCATATTCGCGGCGGCGGCAGCGGCAACTTTACGCCCGGTAGCCACACTGCCGGTAAAACATACCGTGTCGACATGGTTAATCAATTCAGCGCCGACACCGCCGTCACCCACAACAAAATGCAACACGGCCTTTAATTCAGGAATAGCATCTATTGTCTTCTGCAAAGGTGCGACAAAGCGTGGCGTAATTTCACTGGGTTTAACCAATACCGCACTGCCTGCCACCAAAGCAGCAAGACTGTCTAGCAAAGACAGCAACAAAGGGAAATTCCAGGGGCTGATCACTCCCACCAACTGATATGGAAACAAACGGGTCGTAAATGTTACTGAAGGGTCGGCAACGAGGGCGACATCCTCAGGCTCTGCAAACACTTCTTCGGCAAATCGTGCCCACTGGGACAAAACAAAGGGTACACCGCCAATTTCGCCGGCAGCGAGGTGGTGACGCCCTGTATCGATGCTCAAGGCCGAGACTATCTCAGGATCAGCACTTACTGCAGCCACCCACCCTTGCAGAATCTCAACCCGCCGCCGCCAACTTAGGCTCGCCCATGCAGGCTGTCCGGCACGAAGCACTTCACTAATTCCTGCAAGCTCTGCAGCAGCAGTCGGCTCAATCCGGGTGTCATTCTCTCCGGTACGGGGGTTTCTAACATCCATTTTCATCTTCCGTTGTCATGCGGCCCGCGCTACTGATGCTGCGAGCCTTATGCGTTAGTTATGCGTTAGTTGCTATACAACCAGACGATCAATTTTCGCCGCACAAATAAAATCGTTTTCACTTAAGCCATCAATTGCATGGGTTGTGTAATTGACCACGCATTCGCTATAACTCACTTCCAGATCGGGGTGGTGCCCTTCGGTATTTGCAACCCAGGCCACCGCATTCACAAAGCCCATCGTACGATTAAAGCCGGTAAAGGCAAACGTTCGCCGGATCCACTTACCATCCTCACTAACACTCCAATTCGGATTCAATGCCTGCATCAGTTCTTGTGCGGCGTCAGGCGTCAATGGCGGAACACCACCTTCGCAGGGTGTGCATTGACGTTCAACTAGGTCTGTCATGGGTAGAGCCTCATTAATAGTGCCTGCTTTTATAGACGCGTTAGTGCGACAAAAGTGCCGCCATTACGCTCACAAAGCTTACGCATCAGATTGGCAAATCTTAACGCGTTCGGTGATGTGCCACCGACAAATTGAGTGGGGAAACCTACGCCATGAACCCGCATCAGACGGTTACCGAACCGGTCTGCCTTATTAATGCTGTCTACATAGCGCACCACGGCTTCAACTGAACCACGAGGGAAATCATCGCCATAAACATAAATGCTGACCTTGCGACCTGGCTCATAGAAGCTATTGATTGCCTCTGTAATACCTTCCACCGGACTCGAATCACTATAGGGATTCCAGCTGCGCAGGCGACTCAGAATATTTTTTCTTGCTGCAGGTGAGTCCTTAATCCAGCGCCCGGTATAGGTTGTATACATGTAGCGGCCCTCATCATTGAGCACCTGTATACCTTTCACCGTCGGATAGACCGCCAAAGTTTCACCTATCATTTGCAGAACCAGATTCCACGGCCCCTGAAACATACTGCCGGAGGTATCAATAACGAAAATGATATATTCGCTATCAACCGGTATGCCGCCAACCGTGGTGTTACCAGGAACCGGTTTGTAATCTTTTAAGAGACGCTGCATTTCCTCTGTCAGCGTCTGCCGCGCCGCCAACAGATCGCCCTGCTCGGTGCTCTGCTTATCGGCAGAATTTTTGCTGGCCGCAAATTGCCCCTGAATTTTTGTCAGGTCGCCTTGCAGCCGTGCCACCTTTTCTTTTTTATCAGACAGACTCTCTACAACAGAATCAAGATCGCGATTGAGCACGACACTCTCGCCTCGCATCTCAAACAACTCCTCCTGCAATATTTTTATCAGGCCTTCCAGTTCCTGCTTACTTGCTTCAATGGTAGCGGGCTCGTAAATCTTGGTGATAACCAACAATAAAATGACCGCGCCGAAACCACAGCAGATCACATCCAGAAAGGACAGGCTGAAAGTCTCGGTATCTCTACGCTTCTTTCTCATCGTCGCAACAAAGCCTTAAGGCCAATCCAACGAAGGACTCATCATTGAGCCGCTCGTTTCAATTGCCAATCGCCACAAATACCCAGCGGCATCCGGATCACCATCCATAGGGTACAACAGCACATTAACAGGAGAATTACGGGGCAAGCGCTTCATCGCATCGGCAAATAGCTTTACTCGCTGCTCCGGTCTGACCATGGTTGTTTTCTTCGGTGGCTGTGCTCCCTGTGTCGGCAAACCATCGGTTAATAGATAGATGTTATCCGGTGGCGGGTTCATATCTGCAGCAGCCTGAAAAGCCTGATATAAGCTGGTGCCATAATTCGGAGTCACTTCACGCAGCAAATCAACTGCCTCATCAACCCGCTTTCCGTTACCAACCTTCTGCCAATCGAGACCGGCGCCCGGAAACACACTTTTCACATCCTGATTAAACACCATCACCTGAAACTCGGCATCAGGCGACAACTGAGTCGTAATCCAATCAACTGTGCGCACCACGCTGCGCCACTTCGGTGCCCGGCGTTTCTTCTCCGGTGCCATATTCCTGTAGCGAATCACATTGACATAGGTTCGCCCCAACATACTGGAGGACGCATCAACCAAAATGAGCACATGTTTGCCACCCATCCTCATGCCAGTAAGGTATTGGCGATTGCCCTGTCCGGTAAAACTTCGCACGTTGGAGCCAGGATCATCAGCAGACTCGCGTGCCTCAGCTGACAAACGCTTCTTCGCCTCTTCAAGACTTTTTACATCGGCCTTTAGCTGTTCAACACTGTCGAGGGTTGCGAGACTATCGCCATCATATTCTGCAAGCTCCACCGTCAGCTGCTCAATAAGCTCGCGCATACGGCGTATCTCACCCTCCGCGATAACCTCCTGCTCTTGACGTGACTCAACCGAGTTACGCAAGCGCACCAGATTCTTTCTACCGTCAAGCACCTCTTCTTCAAGTAGCAAGGTCTCGCTTAATACATCTTCGTTAGCTGTATCGGCACGCTGAGAAACCTGTGCGCTAATGATCATGTAAAACAAAACTACTGCACCAAAACCACAGGACATGACGTCGAGGAATGACAAATTGAAAACATCGATACGCTTACGCGCCATCTTCTGTCTCCATAGGCAGTGCTTCGCAAACCAGCAATAATTCCTCCGCAGGCTGACCCACTGCAATTACATCGCCAGCGCGGAGGCTAACGCTATCTTTTACGGGATAGCCGTTCAGCAGCGTCCCATAGCGACCATACTCTTTAAGCAGAACTTCGCTATTAGTCGTTTCAATCGAAAAATGACGCCGCGAAATCCCGCTGGCAATCGACTCAAGCACCAACCCTTTCTCACCAGCCGACAGCTCTGCCCCGACAACTAAACTGCCCGTATTAAGCCGATAGGCCTTATTTCTATAGACCAAGTGTGTCGGCAATTGAGACACAGAAGCCATAGGAGGCATGAGCTCTGCTGCCGACAGATCCCAAGGCAGTGAGCGGGTCAGGCTGTAGCCACCGGCCTGCGAAGGCATCTGCGCCGCACGCCGCATTGCGCCGCGAGCCGCTGCTGCCGGCTCCAGCATATAAGGCACCGCAGCCACCTCTTCCGCAAGCATGTTCACATAGCCGGGAAAGTCATCGAGTGACGCGTGAAACTGCAAGGCAACCGCTGCAGATTGTCCTGCAGGAATAAGCGCACGCAGTCTTTGTATGAGCGGCTCGCTGGCAACACGCAATGTGGCGAGCAAGTCCTGAGCGCTAAGCTCCGCGGTAAACACATACTCACCTTGCTCAATTTCAATCTCAATTACAGCTTGACGCTTCAGCCCCGCCAACCACTCGGGCAAGCGGTCATACAACAACTGCTCGTTTGTCGCTGCCTGAGTTGCATCAAAACGACTGCATTCCAATAAACGTCGAGCGATGTAACTGACGGCACTATGCTCCAACTGACCATAACCAAAATCATTTAGCACGTTGCTCGCTGCGGCCTGAGTACCGTTGTCCTGAGTAAGCTCCTGAATCAAAAACTGATTCATCCCTGCTTCGAGATGAAACAACTGCTGTCCCGGATACTCACGGCGGGTTGCCGCGACGGAAGATGTAACGACGCCGACGGTAGGAATAGCCAACTCGTCAGCAATACCCAACATCAGACCGAGTTGTTCTTCACTCCACCACGCCGGCACAGCAAACACGACCGAATCAAACTGATCACCACAGCTCGCCATAACATGCTGCAAATGCGCGTAAGCATAGTCAGCCGTTGTCAGATAAGGCGCTGTTGGATTGACCAAAGGTATTTCGCTGAGCTCAGCGAAATAATTGCTGCGCGTTGCACGGGGAAACAAGCGACGACTCTTTAAAGCCTGCTGACCTAGCCGCAAAGACCCTTCACGAAACAGTGCGTATGCGGGCTCCCAGAAGACAGTGCCATCGGGGCCAACACCCGCAAGTGCAACGTCGTTGAGTTCTATGCCAAGAATAGCCATGAGCAATAACGGCTACGAACCCTGCAAATGACGAATGAGGTGTTCATCCACGTAGGATTCGGTATCGAAAACCTGACGTTCTTGCTGCGACTGCAACTGATGCACCAGAAACATAAGCACGATACTAATTAGCAGGGCAATAAACGTTGAGTTAAATGCCACACCCAGGTTTTGGGTAACACCGCTGATGTCACCCTCTACCGCCCGATGCGCCTGAGACAGGGCCGCACCGATACCGCGCACTGTGCCGATAAACCCAATTGAAGGAATTGCCCAAGCGATATAACGCACCATTGAAAGCTCGGACTCGAGGCGCTCGGCTTCCGTTTCAACCAGGGTGTGTGCCGTAGCAGAGGTGTCCTGAACGCTGCCGGTAGCGCCAAACCGGTGCAATGCTGTTAGCAGTGCGCGCGGCAGCAAAAGTTGCTGCTGGTCCGCGGGCAGCGCCTGAATATTGCGGGCATACTCGCGGGTATCCGCGGGCAATATCCGCATACCCTCGGCAATCGGAACCAAATTCTGCTGCAACAATGTGCGCTCACGGGCCGCCGTCCAGCCTTTGTAACCCATGATCGAAAAAGCCCATAACATCAGTATAAAACAGGATTCCTGCTCAAAATCCTGAACGATCACATAGAAAGAACGCTCGACGACGTAGTTTGGGTCTTCGGCAATCATCCGGTTCTGCTCTTCCATCACCTCAGTTGCCTGCGGCCTGATAAGTGCCACATAGACGGCATGCACCATAATCACAGCAATCAACAAAGCGAATAACTGGAAAACAAATTCTGTCGGCAGGCTCTTCTTCATGCGATAAGTCTCTTTGGTTTGCCCTGCGGCATGCTCATTGTGGTTCTAAATATCTGACGGGAATTCAATAGCAATATCTGCCGACAAAGGTTCTGACGGCACAAAATCTTTTAGCTCGCCAGGATCATCCTGGCCCAGCGTATCCTGTATGTCCTGCAACTGTTTTTCTACTGCGGCTTGCTCTGCAGAGTCGGTTACGGGCACTACCTGATCAGCAGCCCAGGTAACACCCAGGCCCAATGAGACCACCAACACCACTTTAAGAAAATCCATACTCTACCCGAGCGCTTCTACGCCACTATCATACGTTCTGAATGCAGCTATTTTTGTACCGCATCAGTATAGCGGGCAAGTCTGAAGCCCACATCGAGCCGCCCCTTATTACCGAAATCGCGATACGCCAAACGAAGCTCCGAAATACTGGCATGTCGCCAACCGGAACCTCTGATCACATGATACCTGCCATCGGCCGGTCCTACCGGATCTATATCAACACTGCCCCTGCCAGCCGCATTAATGACATAGATATCATTGACCCACTCAGCAACATTGCCGCCTAGGTCAAAAATGCCCAGATTGCTGCCGACAAAACTACCAACCGGCGCGGTTACCGGAAATCCATCTTCGTAAGAGCGCAAAATGTTACTCACAACACCCTCAGCTGCCAGATCCGCGTAATTGCCGGCATCCACAGGGGGTGGCATTGAGTCATTAATCGCACCCCAAGGATATTTATAACTCGCAGCCCCGGCGTTATAACGCCCAACCCAGGCCCACTCAGCCTCAGTCGGCAAACGGTAGCCATTGGTCGCAGGCGCAGCTAACATCAAACCGCTGTTACCCGGCACATAAGCGCGGTTCAGACCGTCTTTGTCACTAAGCCAATTACAAAAAGCAGCCGCTTCTTGCCAGCTGACCATCACCGCCGGATGGCGATCACCGGCGAGTTCCCGATAACGCTCGGCACCCGATGTGTGCAACGGTTTGAATTCTCGAAACTCGCGATTACTCACCTCGCGTAAGCCGATATAGAAGGGACGGGTGAGCTTCACTTCGCGTTGCGCTTCATTCGCCCGGCGACCCTGCTCTCGCCGCGACGTGCCCATCTGAAACTGACCGGTCGGCATGAGCCGCAATTCAGCACCGAGAGAAGTTGCTATCAGCTCAGGCGTAGCTGCCAATAAAGCTTCTGCAGCTGTAAAAAGCTTAACGTTCAATTCTTGAGGCAAACCCGGACGAGGCGTAACTTCAGTCACAAAGCTTTCGTAGCCGACCTTACGAACCTCAATACGATGGGGCATAGATGTGAGCTCTAAAGTTTGATTCACCTCACCGAGCAATTTGCCATCGACATACAGTTTGGCATCAGCAGGCTGGGCACGGACCAGCACCTTCCCTATCAAAGGCTCAAGCGAAAACTGCAGATTCTGCACACCACTTTTTTCGATCGTCAACTGACGGGTGGCTTCCCGATAACCTGCTTTCTGCAAGCGAATTTTGTAACGACCGCCGCGGTCTAGTTCCACTTCAAGCGGCGTCTTGCCCGCATACTGACCGTCAACAGTTACTGCAGCTCCGGGAGGCTGGCTCTGCAAACGCACCACCCCCTCAAGCTCACGCAATTCGACGAGAGCCAGTTCCTGCGGCTGATTTGCCTGGACCAATAGCGCCTGCTTCCAAGTCTTGTAGCCTGGCTTCGTTAGTTCCAATACGGCTGTGCCCGCAAGGATCTCGACTGTCGCAGGAGTCTGGCCCAGCTCAATACCGTTAACAATAATTGCGGCATCAGATGGCGCACTTCTTAAGGCCACATCGGCCCATGCAGGAACCAAATCGGGCTCAATCAACTGCAGCAAGCCCGCGCCCTCAACCACCAGCTCTGCCTTATACTCCTGATAGCGCTCGGGCGTAAGACGCAACTGGTATACACCGGCAGGCAATACAAATTCCTGATTCACCCCCTGAGGCAGGAGCTCGTCATCAATCCAAATGCCCGTACTGACACCTTCAGGAAAAACGACCTGAACACGTCCCGGCTTCTTCTCCAATGAAAATTCAAAATCCTGTTTTGCTGCGCCTGTCACAGTGAATGTTGTGGCAAGAGGCAAGTAACCCTCTGCTGCTAATTGAATAGTGTATTCACCGGTGCGCAGTAAATAGCGTTCGCCGAAATCCAATTGCAACAAGCCGCCGGACAGTTCCACATCCGCAAACCCGGGTTCAATATCAAGACCAACCGAACGCGCGGTAAATATATAGAAGGCACAGAACAGCAAAATGGCGAGGCTTGCGCCAACCGCTGTTAGAAAACGATTGCGGGTTCGATGTTCGGCAACTGCCGCGGCAGGTGCCACACGCGGTCGAACAGGACTAATGGTGTCGCCAGCTTCAGCAAGCTCAGGAGGAAGAGTTTGATACTCAACCTCAGCATAATCTACACGCAATCGCCATGAGGCCAAATTGTCATCGCCATCCTCATTATCGAGATGGCAATCAATCCGTACACCGGAAATCAGAATAGAATCATCCGATGCTAACCAACGGGTGCCTGTCACACTTTCGTTGTTAACGCTGACACCAGCACTGCCGGCTGTAGGCTGGAGAAACAAACGGTCATCGAGCATGCCAATTGTTGCCATAGCCTGGCTATTGGCAGGGCCCGGAACACGAATATCTGCAGCACTGCTGCCAATAGATATCGGCAACTGTTCCGCGGCAACAACCCGCTCACCTGCTGGCTCTACTAAAACGATCCGGTGGATCAAATCGGTTCCTTACACTCCAGCACTAAAGGTGCCATGGTCTGACCCGCAACAACACGGAATTTGATACGTACATCTCGATAACCATCACGATTGCCAACGACGGTGTACACACCCGGACGCAGTTGCAATGTTTTGCGAGCAAACTGGCCAAAGCGGCCGACTTTGTATATTACTACGTTCGTTTCGCCATCCGAGATGAATTCAACCGGCAGCGGTATTGCCGCCACTCTGAGCAACTCAGCCAATTCAGTCATCTGCAACTGTAAACGCTCACCCGGCATCAAAACCGTCTGCGCGCGCAGTAACAAAGCCTCCGCGCGACCCAAGGCGCGCGTATCGTTATAGCTATCAGCTGCAGCCAATGCTTGTTGTAATTGCTGATCTAACTGCTCGCGCAAAGCCGAACGTTGCTTACCCTCAACAGCAGCAGCCAAACTGCCGTCCAGACGCAGCACCGCCTCATAATTTTTTACGGCTAGGGTCCAGTCCTCAGTAATCTCAGCAATTTTTGCCTTAGCCAATGAGCTCCGAAGACTGGCCAACTGCTGTTCGTCAGCCAGTGTCCGCAGCGCGGCAAGTGCATCAGCATCGCCCGGACGTTCAACTAACGCGCTGTCGAACGAAGTTTTTGCCTGCACATAGTCTTTTGTAGCCAGCGCAGAAAAACCGGCACCCATATAACTGTTGTAACGCTGCTCTAACGCAAAACGGTCAGCCCGGGCCGCACCTTCTTGTGCCGGCTCCCATGCCGCATCAAGAGCCAGAACCTCACGGTAAGCGGCCGCAGCATTGCTCCAATCTTTGTCTGCCTCGGCTGCGATGGCCCTGTTCATTGCCGCCAACACCTGGTCGAGCAGCAAAGCGCGTTGCAGGCCATCTTTGGCGATAGCATTCTGTGGATCAATTTCCAGCGCGAGATTAAACGTATCAATTGCCGGCTGCTGATCTCCCGCAAGCAACGCCTTTAACCCCGCGTCCAATGTCTGCTGCAACACAAATGGCACGCGTGCTTCAAGCGCCTCCAGCTTGCTCAATGCCTCGCGGTATCCAGCAGTAGCCGCTTGGTAATTACGCTGCTTATAAAAATCATCCGCACTATCGACGAGATCACGAGCCTCGTTCCAATCACCACCGCCCCAGCGTTTAACTGCGACCAACTGCAAACCGTCATTCAATGCCAGCACATCGCCGAGCACCTCATCAGCCTGTTCACGCAACGCTCTGAGTTCTTCAGCACTAAGCTGAGGCTCGGCGCTGGTGGTGTCAACTTGCTGCGTAACATCGGCAACAACCTGTTCCGACTGAACCTCAGGCTGCTCTGCCGCTTTTTCTGCCACATACCCCGGCAACAACAACACCACAGATATCAACAGAACCAACAACGCTACTCCGGCAACAATGACTTTGCGGGACAAGCCTTCGCCGGCCATATCTTTTTCGGGCTGCAGTGGTGGCGGATGATTCCCCTGCTGAACAGGCTCAACCCCGGCAGCAATTTTCCGCCGCTTAGGTGTAATCATGGTCTTCGCTACATCATCAGCCACTTCCTCAGTAAGCAAACGCTCTATCGCAGCTCTCACTGTGGCAATACTCTGTGGCCTCTGCAGTGGGTTTTTCTGCAACATAGTTGCAACCAGGCCAACCAGATCGGCTGGTGGTTTTACGGTTAGATCAAACGAATCGAGCCTGGGCGGACTCTCCTGCATGACCTTTTGTTCGGTAACATCGGGATGGAATAACGGTTGTCCTGACAGCAGTTCATACAACATCGAACCGAAGCCATAAATATCGTCGGAAATAGCCGGTTCTGCACCACCTAGCTGCTGCGGGCTCATGCCAGGCAATGAGCCGCCAGCCTTTAAAAACCGACTTGCATCAGACTCGCTGCCAGCAAGTGCGGCAACACCGAAGTCAGTCAGCAAGGGTTGTTGCTGCTCACCCAACAACACGTTCGATGCTTTAATGTCACGATGCACCAGGCCTTGTCGATGCGCGTACTCAAGCGCATCAGTGACCGGCAGAAGTGTCTGCAATATATCCTGCCAGGCCTGTCCGCGCGACTGCACAAGACTCGCTCCGGGAACATACTGCATAGAGATAAACGCGTACGGTCCGTCATGATGAAAATCATAAACACGGACGATGCCGGGGTGCACCAGATTACGAACGCGTCGACATTCCTCGCGCAGCAGATCCAGCCACAACTGATCGCCCGAAAGTTCCGAACGCAAAACCTTAAGTGCGATCTGCTCGTTAAGCTCGAGGTCATTGGCAAGCCAAACCTCGCCCATCCCACCGCGGCCTAAGGGGTTTACTAATTCAAAACGTGAGCTTAAATGCAGCCCTTCAGAAAGTCCGGTCATTCCTGTATCAATCTTCGTCTAACAGATCGTCATCGGAATCGGTATCGGCACTAATAACCAATCCGGTTTCTGCGGCATAAATTTCTTCAAGGATACGTCGCCATTCGTCGTACTTTTCTTCGGCGGTGCCCGTGAGACGTCGGGTCTGGCCCTCAACTTCAATTAGCAACGGCTCTGCCTCCGAATCAAAAGAGCTGCCCAACTCAAGCAGTGATTGCTCATACAACTTGGCTTCGGATGACTTACCCATACCGCTCTTAAAACCTTCAATACCGGCGAGTATGGCTGTATTAGTAATCGCGCTATTGCCTCCGCCAGCGCCCTCATAGGCGATAGCACCAACGATGGCCGCCACACCCATGATCTGGCGCATCCGCGCCTGACGCTTCAACTCGATGTAACGAATCGAATCCTCACGGGATGCTTTGCGCCAGTCCTCATAAGGTGGCGACAGGTCGTAATACAACCCTGCATAATATTCGTTCAAGGTGTCGACCAGCGTGTACTCGCGCTCGCGCACGGCTCGCAAACGCTGCACCATCGGGTCATCTGCGGAAGGCAGACGTTTTGCCTCATACCTGCCATCACGACCCATTACCAGATATCCGTCAAATGCATCTGGCACGAGAGCTGCGCCGTAACGCAGCTCAGATACTTCACGGATACGTGTGAGTTTGGCATCTGAAAGCTTCTGTCTTACTTCCAATAAGTCGTTCGCAATTTCGTTATAGATATTCTGATAAGGGTCTTGGTTCGCATCACGATAAGTCGAATAGGCTTTTTCAGGAATTTGAGTTTTATAGCGTTTGTTAAGCCATTCACGTCCGGTGGAATCCCAGGCTCCTACCTTAAGCGATACATTCAGACCGTCAGACTTATCAATCTTACCCATCACAATAAGATCTACCGTATCGGCACGCTGTGGCAGCACCCAGACCGCGCCCCAGTGACCGGTGCCCTCCAAAGTGCCCTTCAGGTGATACGGCATATAACGCGCTTCGGCGCGCCGCACATCCGGAAAGACCATCTTTTTTTCCTGATCATCGAGACTGTCCGGTATACCCGGGTCAAACAATACGATCCCTACATCCAGAAGTTTTTCCGGGTTAACGTCGGCCTCAGCTCGGACAACATCAACGTCTTCATAATTAACAGTCCGCGGCGATGAACACGCGGCCAGCACCAGCAAGGTCAGCAGCAAAAATGCTCTGACTGTGTATGCCACAGAATTACTGACCCGACTGTTCATCATATAAATACTATTTCTTTATACCCGTATGCTTCCGGTATTCATCCCAGATTGCTTCACGCAACTCCGGGTCTTCTTCTTGCATGGCCAGTTCACGAATCTGTCGTGCAACCACATCCTCGCCTGCATCATCGTTTGGAATATCTTCGGGAATGCGCTCCTGACGTTGCTCTTCAGTCAAACCGTCAGCGTCGCCAGCTTGGGTACCAGCCGAGTTCTGTACACCGTTGTTCGCATTCTGCGTATCGCCACCGTAAGAACCCGCACCGTCACCGTAGGCGCCATCCTGCTCAGGTACTCCGCCAGGGCTACGACCGCCACTTGCTGACCCAACCGCTGCTGCATCCTTGCCCTCACGCTCATTCGCAGACTGAGCGGAACCCTGTCCGGATGATGCGAGAATCTCCTGCTCTGCCGCCATCGTGCCATCAAACTCGCCCAGCGATTCATTCAATATCCTATCCAGATCCGCGGTATCGCCAGTACCCATCGGAACACCCGGTGCCCCGTCGTTACTGCCGCCGTATGCACCTGAACTGCCCGCTGTGGACTGCTGGGCATCACCAGCGCCAGAGGCCTGACCTGCCGTTCCTGCGCTTTGCTGTGAACCCTGAGCGCCTGATGCTTGCTGACCGGACTCTGATCCGGCAGATTCTGCAGAGCCATCCTGCGAGCCTGCATCTGAAGACTGTTCGCCGCTAGTACCCTCTCCGGATTCACCTTGCTCAGATTGACCCTGCTGAGATGCACTCTCACCCGGTTTTCCTTGATCAGACTCACTCTGCGCGCCTTCGCCCGAAGCACTTTGCTCGCCGGCTTCAGATTGCTCTCCTGACGGTTGCTCACCAGAACTTGAAGACGGAGAAGATGAAGGGACTTCCTCTTGCTGCGATTCGTCCGGCTTTTCCTCCTGAGAAGCGCAACCAGCGAGCAATATCGACAATAGCGCCGCTGCAACTGCAGGCGCGAAAGTATTGTCATTATGAGAATAACTAGCCAAGTTTGTTCATCCTTTAGTAAAGCCAACTGCAGGTTAATTCTGAAGCCAGAATACAGCAGCGGTCATTATATACAGAGCGACTCAACTACCACCTCTTTTTGGAGCAATAACAACCATCTTTAGTTCCACTCATATAACGCTGCCGGCGCCTTGCCATTACTACAACGCGCCTCCAAGCAAGTCGCTTACCATGATATCAAAGCGCGCCCGCAAAAATGACATAAGAATTTGTTTTTAAAAGATATAAGTCTCAATACTGCGATAGTATTTCCGCTAGCCACGGGTACTAAGAAACGGCGTGCGAGCCATCTGCTATGGCGCATTTGCTCAACTCTGGTAGCATCCCGCCTTGCACACCGAATGAGTCGCGAGCCGAACAGGGCTGTCGACCAATCAAATTTTCATTCAGTTTTGGAGCATCACTATGGCCCTTGCAGAAACACTTGCCGACCTGCAATCAAAAATTGGCACCGAAATTCACACCAGTGACTGGGAAGTTGTTACTCAGGAAATGATTAACGACTTCGGCAAAGCTACCCGCGACATGCAGTGGATTCACGTTGATCCCGAGCGTGCAGCTACCGAATCTCCGTTTAAAACCACTGTCGCACATGGCTATTTCACACTATCGCTGTATCCGATGCTGCGCGGTCTAGTTGATGAAAGCACGCCCCTCTTTCCCGGCGTAAAAAATGTAATTAACTACGGCATCAACAAGCTGCGCTTCCCGGCACCAGTGCCGGCAGGCGCCCGCATCAAAGCGCACTGCGAATTGGTATCTGCAGAAGAAGTTAAAGGCAGCATTCAGTTTGTCGAAAAATACTCAGTAGAAGTTGAAGGCCAGGACCGCCCCGCATGCATTGCGGAATGCGTCATGCGCCTTTATTTCTGATTCTGCCTTTGATTCTTAGTCTAAAGACACCCACCGGATATCACGCATGTCATCTGACGCACTGTTAGTCGAAATCAAAGACCAGGTCTTGCGCCTGACTATCAACAGGCCTGAGAAGCGCAACGCACTGAATCTCGGGCTACTGGATACGATCGGCGATACCTTTGCAGCTCACGCCGATCACCCGGACATCAAGCTCGCACTGCTGACCGGTGCCGGCGACAAAGCCTTTGCGGCAGGCGGTGACCTTAAAGAACTGAATGCCGTGCGTTCCGAAGAGGACAGCCTTGCCATGTCACGCCGGGGCCGGCGGGCGCTTGATCAAATCCGCTACTTTCCGTTTCCGGTCGTTGGCGCTATCAATGGCTTAGCCTTAGGTGGTGGCGCAGAGTTATCACTGGCATGTGACCTGAGAATTGCAGCCAAACACGCAGAAATAGGGCTGATTCAGTCGCGCCTCAATGTCACAACAGCCTGGGGTGGCGGCATTGACCTGCTGGATCTGGTAGGCGACTCACGAGCATTGCACATGCTCATTACGGGACAACGCGTCAAAGCAGACGAAGCGCTGCAACTGGGCATAATCAATGCCATCGCGGACGACGATTTTGCAGCATCAGTCGAACAGTTTCTGGCACCCTATTTGGGACACAATCAGCAGGTCATTCGTGGCTATAAAATGACGGCGCTCGCACATCGCAAACGTCTGCATGAAGAACTGGACGCCACAGAAGAGCAGCAGTTTGTAAAAACCTGGACTCATGACGACCACTGGACAGCAGCCGAAAAAGCATTAAAGCGTTAAGTCTTCGCCTGATTGTCAGCGATAGCCTGCTCACGTAACTCGCGACGCAATACCTTGCCCACATTTGATTTAGGCAGGTCATCGACAAACCGAGTCACCTTCGGCACTTTATATGCCGTCAGCTCATGTCGGCAGTATTCCAACAACGCGTCCTCAGTTATTTTCGAACCTGGTTCACGTACCACATATATCGCGACGATCTCACCGCCGCGCCTTGACGGCAAACCAATACAGGCTGCTTCCGCAATTTCAGCATGCGCCACTACAACCTGCTCGATCTCACTTGGAAAAACATTAAATCCTGACACCAGAATCATGTCTTTCTTACGGTCTACAATTTTAAAATGACCGTTTATATCGACAATCGCTATATCACCGGTTTTTAGAAAACCATCATCAGTAAAAGCTTCCGCGGTAGGACCCGGGCGCAGCCAGTACCCCAGCATTACCTGAGGCCCGCGGACGCACAACTCACCGGGTTCACCCTGCGCAACTTCATTGCCGCTGTCGTCCCGCAGTGACATCTCCGTATTGGGCAGCGGCAAGCCAATACTGCCGGTAAAGCCACGATTGCGCGGCATATTCGTCGTCACCACCGGTGATGCCTCGGTCAAACCGTAACCTTCGAGGATTGTGGTATTAGTAATTTCCTGCCATGCACGCGCCGTCGGTTCCATCACGGCCATACCACCAGCAGAAACAATCTTTACTGTAGAAAAATCGACACTCTTTAAGTCAGGGTGATTCACCAGACTCTGGTACAAGGTATTCACGCCTGTAATTGCGGTGAACTTCCAACGCTTCATCTCTGCAATCAGGCTTTTCGTATCGCGGGGATCGGTGATCAGGACATTCAGTCCGCCATTCTCAAGATATGCCAGACAATTACAGGTCAGCGCATACACGTGATACAGCGGCAACGGGGTAAACACGATCTCTTCGCCAAGCCGGTTTACATTAGAAAACCAGGCATTAACCTGCCGCAGGTTTGCGACCATGTTGCTATGGGTAAGCATTGCGCCCTTTGATACTCCGGTTGTTCCGCCGGTGTACTGCAAAAATGCCACGTCTGTGCCAAAAAGCTCATGAGGGCGCTGAAAGACGGCAGTTTTATCACTAACCGTATCTCGAAACGAAACAGGAAACTCTAGACTGTATTTTGGCACCATGCGCTTGATATAACGCACCGCAAAGTTGATTAACTGCCGCTTAGGCGAATCCAGCATATCGCCAATTTCTGTGACAATAACTCCACGGACATCTGTATCGCCCTCCGCCAGAGCCTCCTCGAGCACATCGCCACTATTCGCTACAACAACAATTGCTTTGGCTTGCGAGTCTTTTAACTGATGGTGCAGTTCACGGTGGGTATACAGCGGATTAACATTCACCACCACAAAGCCTGCGCGCAAGATACCGAATAAGGCAATCGGGTACTGCAAGGTATTGGGCATCATGATGGCGACTTTGTCGCCCTTCTCGAGCCCCAGGCGATTTTGCAGATAGGCGGCAAAGCGGGCACTAAGCACATTGAGCTCGCCAAAACTGATGGTCTTGCCAAAATTGCTGTAGGCGGGCCGCTTGGCATACTTAAGCACAGACTGCTCAAATACATCCACCAGCGTTTCGGCCGGGTCCAGGGTCAGCATTTGCGGAATGCCGGTTGGGTAGCGTCTTAGCCAGAATTTATCCATACAGGAAAGAATACCGCCGTGGTTTGCTGCGTTAAGATGTCAATATTGTGGCACCAGTCAGCGACTAATGCACCCTCGAATCGGAGGAATTGCTTGCGACAAGCGATACAGAAAGTCATCATTAGGGCTTAACAGCAAACGGAGCTGATAGTGGATCGGTCCAGAATTCCTCTTTTCTACAAAATGTCTATCGACGAGCGCGTGCGTGCAGTGCACGACAAAGGTCTCGTCACGGATGATGATTTCGAAGCACTTAGCAGTGGCGACCACACATTAAAGCTGGCCGCTGCCGACAAAATGATCGAAAACGTCATCGGTGTTATGGGCATGCCGATCGGGCTAGGACTCAATTTTCTGATTAACGAACGCGATTATGTCGTGCCGTTGGTTGTTGAAGAGCCCTCTATCGTTGCCGCACTCAGTGCCGCAGCAAAAACAGCACGTGCCGCCAACGGTTATACGGCCGACTCCGATGACCCCATTCTGATTGGCCAGATTCAGGTGGTTGAAATACCCAACATAGATGCTGCCGGTGAAGAGGTTCTTAATCGCAAACAAGAGATTCTTGATCTCGCCAACAGCTTCCACCCGAGAATGGTGGCTCGTGGCGGCGGTGCGGTTGATCTCGAAATCAAGAAATACCCATTTCCCTCAGGCAACTCTGAAATGTTGGTTGTGCATTTGCTGGTCGACACCCGCGATGCAATGGGTGCGAACCTCGTCAACGGCATGTGCGAAGGCGTTGCATCACTGGTCGAATCAATTACCGAAGGCAAAGTATTTTTGCGGATTCTATCGAATCTGGCAGACCGCGCTATCGCACGCGCAGAAGTAACATTGCCCGTCGACATGCTTGGCGGAAAAGGCTACACGGGCGAGCAGGTACGTGACGGCATTATTATCGCCTCCGATTTCGCTCAGGTAGATCCGTATCGGGCCGCCACGCATAACAAAGGCATTATGAACGGCGTCGATGCAGTGGCTCTCGCAACCGGCAATGACTGGCGCGCCATCGAAGCCGGGGCACACGCCTATGCTGCGCGCGACGGCCGCTATACGGCACTATCACGCTGGTGGAAAGACGAACATGGCAACCTGCGCGGCAGTCTGGCTATGCCTCTTAAAGTGGGCATCGTCGGTGGACCGTTGGAGTCGAACCCTAGCGTTGCCGTCAACTTACGTATGATCGGAGTCAAATCGGCCACTGAGCTAGCCGAAGTTATGGCCGCGGTCGGCCTGGCGCAAAACTATGCTGCCCTCAAGGCATTGGCTACTGAAGGTATTCAGGCCGGACACATGACCTTGCATGCGCGCAGCGTTGTGAAGGCTGCTGGCACGCCACCCGAACTCTTCGATGAGGTGCTCGAAAAAATACTTCTCAGTGGTGAAATCAAGGTATGGAAGGCCAGAGAAATTTTGGAAGAAATTTCCGGTGGGAACATATCGCCGAAAGCAAAAATAGCGCAGGCCAAAAGTGATGCCGAAATGGGTGTGGGTCACGGCAAGATTATTTTGCTAGGCGAGCACTCAGTCGTATATGGACGGCACGCTATCGCATGCCCTATCCCGCTCAATACTCGGGCACATATCGAAGACTGTGATGATGGCGTGCATTTGCTCATTCCGAAGTGGGGCGTCGAATATCAGCTCAACGCCGTGAAAGAAAACCGCCGCTCATTTGAATTAGCAGCAAGTGAAATTCTCGAAGAGCTGGGTCTCGGCGATCGCGGCATGCGCATAGAAGTATTCCCCGACGTACCTCGTGGTATGGGTATGGGTGGTTCCGCAGCGCTGGCAGTAGCGTTAGTTCGCGCCATCGATCAGCACTTCGAACTAGGGCTTAGTGAAGATCAGATTAATGAATTCGCATTTAAATCTGAGAAAACAGCTCATGGAAAACCAAGTGGTATCGACAACACCATGGCCACTTTCGGGCAGTCGCTGGTTTTCAGAAAGGGTGAGCCGCCACTTGTCGAACTGTTAAACATACCTGAGCCAATATGGGTGGTCGTTGGTATGACGCGCTCTGAGGGGCTCACAGCAAAAACCGTACAAGCTGTCCGTGAAGCACATGCGCGCCAGCCGCAGATATACGAAAAGATTTTTGATGATATCGACAATCTCACCCTGCGTGGTGTCGCGGCGATTCAGGAAAATGATATGGCAACGCTCGGGGAACTCATGAACATCAATCAGGGTCTACTGAATGCATTGCAGGTTTCGACACCCGAACTAGAAAGAGGCATTCAACTCGCACGCGATGCCGGTGCGCTGGGCGCAAAACTTACCGGTGGTGGTGGTGGCGGTGCGATGTTGGCTCTGTGCAAGAACGAAGCCCATGCAAATGATGTGGCGACAGTGCTGAATAACGGCGGGCTCAAATCAATGGCGTTTTCGATTGGTAGTAATAGCGGAGAAGCGGTCAAGTGACCTATGTAGAACACAGCGAAGACTTACTCATTCTTGTAGACAGTGAAGACAGCGCTGTTGGTGAACTGAGCAAAGCTGAGTGTCATGTAGGTAAAGGCACATTGCACCGGGCATTTTCCGCATTTCTTTTCAATGAAAACGGCGACCTGCTGCTGCAACAACGCAGTAGCAACAAGCCCTTGTGGCCACTCATCTGGGCCAATAGCTGCTGCAGCCACCCTCGAGCAGGTGAAGAGACAATATCTGCTGCACACCGCAGGGTTCATGAAGAACTGGGCATCGAAACCAATCTCGAATACCTGTTTAAATTCGAGTATCAGGCTCAATACAACGAGCATGGCGCAGAGCATGAACTGTGCTGGGTTTTCGTGGGTCATTTCACCGGCGAACCCAAGGTAGACCCGTCCGAAATCGCCGATTGGCGCTTCATTAAACCAGAAGATCTTGCCGCCTCAATCGAAGCTAATCCAGATGAATATTCACCCTGGCTGAAGCTCGAATGGGCACGTATTACCCACGATTTTCTGGGCAAAATCCGAAAACAAGCCTAAAGCCCTAATCTGGCTATCTTGCAAGTATCTGATTAATACAAAAAGGTCGTGTCTCCTCTCCGGAAACGCGCCCTTTTTTTATGCCTTGCTATCAGACTCGCAGCTGTTAGAACTTCACCGTCCAATCAACCGAGAGTTCATCCGTCCCGACTCCGACGCTCAAGCCGCCATCGGGACCAATCAATCCATCAGGACTATTCAACACGGTATTATCCTGCTTGATAGCTAAAGAGGACTGCGCGGCAAACCATCCACTAAGCTCCGAACGAATCTGGCGATCCTGATCTGTAATAAACTGCCTACTGCGAGCCTCGGCGGTATTAAACAGTTGACTCATTCCAGCAACCACAGAGCCATCGCCTGAAGCAGCTAACCAAGGTGCAGTCGCTCCGAGCAAGCTGCTGTATTGCTCAGTTGCAGATGAACTCAACACAACCTGAGAACCTGGTTCAACATTTACCATCTCCTCAGCAGCGCCTAGCTGTGGTGCCAGCAAAGCTGAAGCCATCAAGCTCATGGGAGCTAAGTAATTGTATATATGTCCTTTCCTGTATCCATCCCTGACCATCCAACACCTCCGCATGTGCACCGTCAGCCTTTCGCGTACAACAATCGCTTACCACCATTTTTTTGCATTCGTGCCTATAAAACGGGGACACAGTTCTCGGTTTAATAGACCAGGGCGAAGAAAAATTGCGGATTAAGTAATGCCCGCAAGCTTGTTACGTTAAGAAGGTAGCCAGACTGCAGCACTCGGGGACACCTATAGTGCAATAGAAAACGGCAGCCAATGGCTGCCGTTTCTGCTTTCTGATGCTACTGAAAAGCTACTGCTTCAAACCCCAGCCAGCGCTTTATCCAAAGCCTCGATCAGGTCTTCAACATCTTCCAGACCTACCGACAAACGCACCAGACCATCCAGAATGCCGACGCGCTTGCGCTCAGCTTCTTCGACATCAGCGTGTGTCATCGTGACCGGATGCGTAATCAATGATTCAACAGACCCAAGATTCTCCGCAAGGCTCCACAACTCAATGTTATCCATCAGTTGCTTGCCAGCCGTGAGACCACCTTTAACCTCAAACCAGATCATCGCCCCAAAGCCATCGGCCTGACTGCAAGCCAGTTCATACTGTGGGAATGATTTAAGCCCCGGGTACGAAACCTGCTCAACTTTTTCATGTGACTCAAGAAATTCGGCAACAGCCATCGCATTCTGCGATTGACGGTCGACGCGCACCGACAGTGTTTTAACTCCCTGCAAGGTATAAAACGCAACCTGTGGCGACATTATCGTACCGGTAGCATTCATGATGTAGCGAACCTTATCCGCAAGCTCCTGAGTCGATGAGATAACGGCACCACCAACAGTGGCATTGTGACCATCGAAGTACTTAGTCGTGCTGTGCACAACGATGTCGGCATTTAATTCCAGCGGACGTTGGTAGTACGGTGTCAGGAAAGTGTTATCCACGGCATGCGGAATACCAAACTCACGAGCCACCTCAGATACAGCTGCAATATCCGTTAGCTTCAATGTTGGGTTTGCAGGTGTTTCAGTAATAATCAGACGCGTATTGTCTTTTACCGCTGCGCGCACAGCAGCCGCATCGGAGGTATCAACAAAACTAAACTCAACACCGAAGCGTGAGTAAATTTTCGTGCTGAGACGATAGGTGCCGCCATAAACGACGTCCGAAATAATGGCATGATCGCCTGCATTCAGGAACGCCATCATCACTGCATTTATTGCTGACATGCCCGTACCGAAACACGAACAATCTACACCGCCTTCGAGTGCTGTCAGCTTATTCTCCAGAACCCGCACCGTCGGGTTGCCCGAGCGAGAATAAGAATAGCCTTTATCCAAATACTCATCGACCGAGCTCTGCACAAAGGTCGTGCTCTGATAAATAGGGGTTAGTATTGATCCGGTTAACGGATCCGGCTCAACGCCCTCGTGAATCTGCCTTGTTGTAAATCGCATGATGCCTCCTTCTTTGGCATAGCGGCACAGTCTAACCTGATTTACCGCCGATCGTGCTGCAGGCACTTGCACCGTACAGCGTCATTGGGGATTATTACCCCCCGAAATATACTGTGGCGTAAAACCATCAGCCACATAACACACACTGATACCCTAAGTTACACTCAGGACATCGCAGCAAACTTAGCTCAGGCACAACAATGAGCACGGAAAAAACTATGAGCAACAACGACTGGAAAGTATTTCAACTCGAAGAACTCACCAAACAGGTTGGGGGTAACGAGCCCTGTTTTCACGAGTTCCTGCGTCTTCCCGGCCTGAGCTCAGCTGTCTATCGCCTTCCTGTGGGCGCCAAAGATATGCAGGCACCGCATCTGGAAGATGAAATCTACTTTGTCGTTGAAGGCAAAGCCCGCCTGAAAGTAAACAATCAGGATCAGGAAGTTGGCCCCGGCTCTATCCTTTATGTTCAGGCGACTGCCGAGCATTCATTCTTCGATATCAGCGAAGACCTGACCTTGCTTGCCTTTTTTGGCCCCGCTTCCGTCAGCTAAAAGCTAACTCTGCCCGCTGGCAAACTGTTCCGGCGTTAAAGCCATCATAGATTCTGCACCCGCACGCATCGACACTGCATGTGCCTCAGCCTGAGGTAAAGAATGCTCCGCATAAAACTGCGCCGTAATAACCTTGGCCTGCAGGAACTCTGCATCACCGGAACCTGAAGCCAGCTTGTCCGTCGCAATTGCAGCAGCACGAGCCATCTGCCAACCGCCGACAACCAAACCTGCCTGCATCAGCAAGTGATATGAGGCTGCACCAACGCTGTCCGCATCAGCAGCATTCTCAAGCAACCAGGCAACCGATGCTTTCAGATCAACAATAGCTTTCTCAGTGGCAGCAGCAAGCGCCGACAACTCTTGCTTATCAGCAAGCAAAGCACTGATACCCAACATCTCATCAATGAAGGCATTAACACTCACACCACCATCACGAAGAATTTTACGTCCTGCAAAATCCAAAGCCTGAATACCGGTAGTGCCTTCATAGATAGTCGTAATACGCGCATCACGAAAATGCTGTGCAGCTCCGGTTTCTTCAACGTAACCGGAACCACCATGAACCTGAATGCCTATAGACGTCAGAATTTGTGCCGTTTCCGTTGACCAACCCTTAACAATGGGTGTCAGCAATTCAACCATCGCTTCACTATGTTGCTTAACTGCATCGTCAGCAGATTTCTCCGCCTTATCAAGATGACCGCCGGCAAGATACGCAACCGCGCGCATAGCTTCAGTTTCAGACTTCATCTGCATCAACATACGACGGACATCGGGGTGATTAATAATCGGAACACCGCCCTGCACGCGATCATTCGCCTGCCACAGGGCCTGCTGATAAGCGCGCTCAGAGATAGACACCCCTTCCAGGCCAACGTTCAGTCGGGCCCGGTTCATCATCGCAAACATGCTGATGAGACCTTTGTTCTCTTCACCAACGAGGTAGCCCTCGGATGCCTGAAAATCGAGCACGCAAGTGGGGCTGCCATGAATACCAAGCTTGTGCTCAATCGATACCGTCTCGACAGTATTAAAGTCGGCTGAGTTGCCATCGGCATCCAACTTGAACTTAGGCACGAGGAACAGCGACAAGCCTTTGACGCCTTCAGGCGCGCCTTTAATGCGGGCCAAGACCAGATGAATGACGTTGTCCGTCATATCGTGATCGCCCCAGGTGATGAAAATCTTCTGGCCGCTAACGCGGTAGTGATCGCCTTCGGGAACCGCATAAGAACGGATCACCGACAGATCTGAACCAGCCTGTGGCTCGGTCAGATTCATCGTGCCGGTCCATTCACCGGTAATCATTTTCGACAAATACAGACCACGCAATTCTTCAGTGGCATAAGACTCGATCGCATGAATCGCACCCTGCGTGAGCATCGGGCACAGTGACCAGGCCAAATTTGCCGACTGCCACATTTCCTCAGCAGCCATACCAACCAACATAGGTTGTCCCATGCCGTCATATTCGGGGTCGAGTGACAGACCGGGCCAACCGCCTTCAACGTATTGCTGATAAGCCGCCTTAAATTCATCCGGCACAACAACCTGGCCATCTACCAGCTTCGCACCCTGCGTATCACCAATAACATTGGTCGGAGCGATAACATCATTTGCCAACTGCGCAGCAGCTTCCAGCATGGCTTCAACCACATCGGGAGTGGCCTCTTCATAATCAGGCAATGCGGCAACTTCATTCATATCAGCCAGTTCGTTGATTACAAACAACATATCCCTGACCGGGGCGCGATAATCAGACATCGGTTCTGTCTCTCCAGATTTTATCTAATACCAATTCGGTAAATGCCGCCCACAATGGGGCGCATCTGCGGTGTCGGCCAGGACTCAACGCCCTATTTTACAGGCGCGGCCAGACAACCGGCCGACTATTCTAACAACATCATGAGCTTTTTGGGGTTTTGCACGGTCAAATTCCCGCCGCGACGGGCAGCTGTCCAAACTGATACATTAGCAGCAACGCTCCGGCTTGAAACTGATGTGCAGCAGCACATTCTGCATATCATACCCAAAGGCCGGCTTTAGATAACATAAGGATTTTCACGATGGACGGAGATGCTCCGGACAGAAACGACTCAGAGCCAAATGCGGTTACAGGCACCCATAACAAAACATCGGGTCTGAAGCGCCTGCTTAACTCTGAGCACATCACAGCAGCCGAATACGAGCAGCTAGTGCCGGTAGCACGGCAGTTTGGTGTTTCCGTATCACCGCAAATGCTGCGACAGATTGATGCCGGCAGAGAGAATGACCCGGTCGCGGCCCAGTTTATTCCCGACACTGCCGAGCTGAACTACCGACCCGAAGACTCCGCTGACCCCATCGGCGATCACCGTCACTCGCCGGTCAAAGGCATCATCCATCGCTACCCGGACAGGGTTCTGCTAACCCCGGTGCATGTTTGCCCGGTCTACTGTCGCTTCTGCTTTCGTCGCGAAGATGTTGGCGAACAGCAAGCACTCTCTGCCAGCGAACTCGATGACGCGCTCAATTACATCGCGGCTGATCCCGATATTTGGGAAGTCATATTGTCCGGTGGCGATCCGCTGATACTCTCACCGAGCAGACTGGCTTCCCTGCTCGAGCGACTACGCGCAATCAAACACGTAAAAATTATTCGAATTCATACCCGCGTGCCGGTAGTAACGCCCGAGAAAATCACCGCACCCCTTATTGAGGCACTACGCGCAGCTAACCCGCTATACGTGGTGATACACACCAACCATGCTCAGGAATTCAGCGAAGCGGCGACAATCGCCTGCGCAGCACTAGCCGATGCCGGACTGCCCCTGCTGAGCCAGACGGTCTTGTTAAAAGGCATTAATGACAGCCCTGAAACGCTCGGTGCATTAATGCGCCTATTGGTAGAGAACCGCATCAAGCCCTACTATCTGCATCATGCTGACCGTGCAAAAGGCACCAGCCATTTCCGGACTAATATCCAACAGGGTCAGCAAATCATGCGCGAACTGCGCGGTAACTATTCGGGACTATGCCAACCGGAGTATGTGCTGGACATACC
>RCNB010000505.1_pt1 | contig 42320 bp, 49 predicted proteins | sample 2041321 | NCBI WGS metagenome assembly RCNB01 (sample SAMN09708232, study PRJNA481090) | Marine sediment metagenome, whole genome shotgun sequencing project.
ACCGGGTGAATTCTGATCTGGCCAATGACTTGGGGAATCTCGTCCAACGCCTGCTGACTATGATCCATAACTATTTCGGCGGACAAATCAATACCCTGGGAGAGGAAACAGACGCAGATATAAACCTTCGCCTTGAATTTGACGCCATAAAAGAAAAGGTGAGCCATCACTTCGAAGATTATGCTATCAACAAAGCCTTGGAGAAGATTTGGATTTTCATCAATTCTGTTAACAAATATCTCGCAGACAACGAGCCCTGGAAATTGGCAAAAGATGATTCCCAAAGAGCAAGACTGGGACGCATTTTGTACCAAGCCACATGTGCATTGCGAGGGATCAGCTATTTTGTGTATCCGGTCCTCCCTGAATCATCCCAAAAAATGTGGCAATTACTCGGGGAAAAGAAACCTCTTGAGGAGGAATCCTACTCCGAATTGGCATTTTTCAACCTCAAACCGGATCAAAAAACTCAAAAATCCGAGCCGTTATTCCCAAGAGTCGATCTCAAACATTTCTTACAAGAGGAGGAAAGCATGGACATCATCACTTTTGATGACTTTAAAAGAATGGATCTTAGAGTCGGAGAAATCATAGAAGCCGAACGCGTCGAGGGAACAGATAAGCTCGTGAAGATGCAGGTCAACATAGGAACAGAAACGAGACAGATGATCGGCGGCATCGCTGATAAGTATGCACCTGAGGAACTGGTGGGGAAAAAAGTCACCGTGATCGTTAACTTGAAGCCTGCGGTTATCCGCGGAATCGAATCTCAAGGCATGCTCCTTGCCGCTGAAGTTGATGGAAAGGCCATCATTCCTTTTTTCACAGAAGATGTCCCAGCGGGCGCAAAAGTCCGCTAAAGCATGAGACGAAGAACCTTTCTTCACTCCAGCTTAGGGGCTGTGGCAGGATTAAAAGCAGAATTTCTCTCCGGCAAACCCAAATCCTATCCTGGACACATTTCGAAGAATCCTGGACAGGCAGGAAACGTCTTAGTCAAAGTTATCGGAACCGCTCAGGATGGAGGCATTCCCCATATCGGATGTTTTTGTTCAAACTGCCAACGTGCCTTGAAAAAACCTCAGTTCTCCCGTTTCATCTCATCCCTTGCGCTGTTCGACCTAACCGAAAACAAAACCATTCTTGTCGATGCCACTCCTGATATACGGGCCCAAACCATGATGATTCGAGAGCGCATGAATCCTAAAAAGACGACAAATAGATATTGGCCTGATGGGATTCTTTTGACTCATGCGCATATCGGTCACTACACAGGATTGATGTTTTATGGGTATGAAGCCCTTTCGACAGACAGACTTCCCATTTATTGTTCCAAACGGATGAATGATTTCCTAACCCAAAACGGCCCCTGGAGTCAACTTGTGGGCCAAAAGAACATCCTGGCCAAAACAATCAGCCCGGGGAAGAGATTCTCGGTCACATCCCAAATTTCAATCTTGGCCCTTCAAGTTCCCCATCGAGACGAATACAGCGATACTCTTGGGTTCCAAATCAAAGGGCCGAACAGATCGCTCCTTTACATACCCGATATTCGCAACTGGAAGATTTGGGATCGCTCGGTCGTCGAAGAGGTCCAAAAGGTCGACATTGCTTTGCTCGATGGAACGTTTTTTTCTCCAGAGGAATTGCCTTCACGCGATCTGTCCTCCATAGGGCATCCGTTTATCTTAGATTCCATGAAAATCTTATCGGAAATTGCACAGAGTGGAAAAACTCAGATCTTCTTCACACACCTGAACCATTCCAATCTAGCCCTCGATCCTGACGGTGATGCTAGAAAAATGATCGAAAAAAACGCATTTGCTTTAGCAGAAGACGGGATGGAATTCTCTTTATGATGAGGAATCCGATAAGGATGGCAAATGTTTATTAAGCCGGATTGTAGGAATCGCGCCCTCACGGACCAAACGAGGCTCCTTCCCGGATAAATCCACAACCGTTGATGGCAAAAGGCCTTTGGTCTCTCCTCCATCCACGAAAAGATCGACTGCCCCTTCGAATAATTCCCTCGCTTTTTCAGGATCGGAGATTGGCATTTCTCCTGAGATATTGGCGCTCGTGGCCGTAATCGGAAAACCAGCCTGACGCACCAAAGTTCTCACCCAGTTGTGTTCGGTCAGACGCACACCGACAGTCCCGCCTTCTCCGAGCAGTTCATTCGGAACTGCGGGAGAAGCCTTGAAAATAATGGTTAAAGGTCCTGGCCAGAACTCTGAAATCAGCTGTTGAAATGACAAAGGATCTCCGGAAATGATCAGGCGAAGCATCGAGAAGTCAGAAATCACAACAGAGAGAGGTTTCAGAGGCTCTCGTTTTTTCAAACGATACACCTTTTTGATGGCTTCTGCAGAAAACCCATTTGCACCCAGTCCGTAGAATGTCTCTGTGGGATAAATAATGACACCATCTCTCTGTAAAACCCCAGCAATCTCCTCGATCTTGTCGATTGCAATGGTAGCAGGAAAGATTTTTATAACTCTTGTTTTCATGTTTTGTGCTGATTCTATATTAAAAAACCTAGCAAGGACTTGTAAAGGACTTGACTCCTTGGGAATTCTATTCTATAAACAAGAATTAGTAAAATTTATGTTATTAAGTGGACAATTGACCTTTTTTAGAAACACTTAGACCATAGATTTCCTCTGAAACAGGATAGGCAATTATTGGCATAGATTTTGCATATAACAAAAACTGAGGTGAGAAAAATGAAAAAAACACTGATTCTACTGACAGCATTGATTCTGATAATACCGGGTTTTGTCTTTTCCGATCTTGTGACATTTAAGGTCGGCTATTTTTTGCCTCGTGGCGCAAGTTACGACATTAACAACCCCAGACCAGATGATCTGTGGTGGATCGAATTCGACCAGATGACTTTCACCCCCAGCACTTATCAGACCACAAACTTTGGATTTAGCTACGAATATTTCTTTTCCAACCACCTGAGTCTTGTTCTAAACATCGACAGTTATTCCAAAAACAAGCTGGGACAATACATGGATTATGTGGGTTACTCATTTGATGATGGAGATTTCGCTTTTCCGGTTGATTTTGAGGGGGATTTTTATCCAAGCCACTCTTTCAATGTGTCGATCACTCCCTTCCAGCTTTCGGTAAAAATCGCTCCCTTGGGAAGGCGCCAGAAAATCATTCCATACATTGGCGGAGGTGTGGGAGTCTATCTCTGGAGTGTCAGGCTATTTGGAGACTTCATAGATTTCAGTGACGATAGTTTTTACTATGAAGATGAGGAAATCATTGTTGATCCTATTTATCCCATTTACTCTGTCGATTCTAGAGAGGAAAACAAAATCAAGATAGGCTTTCACGGATTTGCAGGCATTATGGTTCCTCTGGCAAACCGAATAAGCCTCGAAGCAGAATTCAAGTACAACTATTGCATGGCTGACTTCAAAGAAGCGTTCCTAGGATTTGACCCGTTTGACATCGGCGGGTATCAGATCTCCATCGGCATGAACTACTGGTTTTAATAAGAGTTATAAGAAACAATTTCATCTAGGCTTTTCCGTCCCCTGGGCACAGGATTTTCGTCCGGGTAGCCCATGGGGGTTAAGGCCAAAACTCTAACTCCCTCTGGAACGTCCAATATGGATTTGACATCCTTTTCTTCAAAAGCACCTATCCAACATGTGCCAAGCCCCTCTTCCTGCGCCTGCAGTATTAAATGCTCGAAAGCGATGGCAACATCGACTGCCCATGATTTCATGTAGTTGCCCATTCGAGAATAACACCTGTCAGGATATCCGCATGCCACTGCAACAACCGGGGCTTCAGCGATAAAAGTTTGCCTGAAGGAGGCTTCGACAAGACGTTGTTTTAAGGATTCATCTTGAACAAGGATAAATTTCCATGGCTGAAGATTTTTTCCGGAAGGAGAAAACTGCGCAGCTTCCAGCACACGATGAAGAACATCATCGGGAATCGGATCAGCCTTGTATCTGCGCACGCTTCTCCTCTCTTTGATAACTTTCAAGATGCTCATTTCTCCTCCTGTTTGTTTTGATATTTCTGAACAAGCGAAAGATATCTCTGTTCTTCCTGAAGCTTATTTCTTTTCCGGAAACCCTGGATTAATATGAGGCATTTTTTCACAAGTTCACGCCTGACCAGACATTCCTGCTCAAGAGTCAGCTCCAACTCCATCGCCTTTTCCAAAGCATAAACGCGAAACCTATCCATCCCCCAGTACTGTCCGGAAAGCTGATCTGCATGCCCTCCCCGTTTGACGATCAAAGGCAAATCGATCAAATGGATCGGAAACTTATGCGCCAACCGGATGCCCAGATCATAGTCCTCACAAGCGGGCATGCTCTCATCAAAAGAGCCGACAACCTCGAAAACTTCCCTCCTGAAGAGAGCGGACGAGAGACTCAATAGACATAAGGGCAAAACTTTTTCGAAGATCCATCCCGAATATTTCTTGTGCCTCTTTCTTGGATTGACTAACACATCATTGCGTTTCCAAACTTCTTCGGTATAACAGATCATGGCCTTCGGGTATGCCTCCATGTAACTCATCTGGGATCTCATCTTATTGGCCATCCACAGATCATCAGAATCTAAAAACGCGATATAATTTCCGGACGAAAGACGGAGCCCTTTATTTCTGGCCGCACTGACTCCCTGATGCTGCTGAAAGCAATATCCCACCTTCCCACCATAGGATCGGACGACATCTTTTGTCTCATCTGTCGAGCCGTCATCGATCACCCAGAATTCAAAACATGGATCTGCCGGACAATTCCTAAAATAATCCTGTTCGAGTACGGATTGGATAGCTTCCGATAAATAGGATGCCCGGTTATGGGTCGGGATGATAACACTAATCATTGACTGAGACAGGAAAATTTTCTGATATTGCTGTAATAGTAAGTAAAGGCATTTTTTACAAACAATCCAGGAAAATTATGGGATTCGCTTTATAGTAAGCAGCTCCTGCTTATCGAACGGAATAGTCAACCGTCCCCACACAGTCTGCACCTCTACGACACCAAAAAAGCGGCTCTGCGTGGAGGATTTATTGAGAACATTATAAACTTCTTTCCCCACATCAAAAAAATCCAACAGCAACGGCAAGGAAAAAAGTTTTTCTCCTTGCTTGTCGATGTTTTTATCCCCAGCGATGGTTCCCTTTTCAATTTCATAACCTGCCAAGGTCAAGGTGTAACTTATCCGGTCCACCATCAGATCGAACCTGTTTTTATTCTGAAACTTCACTGCAAATTCAATATCCGCGCCTCCGATGGTTAGGGTATTCACTTGAAGCCGGACAAGCTGGAGCTCTGGTTTCCAAAATATCGGAAAATCTCCTGTAAAAGCCAGAGCAAGCTTTCCCCTTTCTCTCCGTACATCCGAAAACCTCGCCCAGCCAACTAGATTACACATGACATGAAGCTCATTTTTCATCTCTGGAATAGCCCGGAAAAGATTCTCATAGGTGATCTTTACGGGAAACGCCACAAGGGTTTCGCCTCGCGCTTCAATCCTGATGCCTTCTTCCAATTCAGTCTGAAGCTGAAGATAATCCGTCTGATTGACGATAAAGCGATACTCATAACCTGAGAGAAAATAGTCCTTCGAAGAAGAATTTGCGATGTTCACATGAAAGACGAAAGTTAGGCCATCCAGGCTGAAGTCCCGAATCCTTTTTTCCCCCACTGTAATTTTAAGGTCTTTTGTCAGAGAAGCAGGTAAGGAAAAATGAACAAAGGCCATGAGAAGGACAATCAGAAAGATCACTTTCTTTTTCATTCTTTGACTCTACAAAACACCGATGCTTTAGCATACAATATTGCAGCTAAGAGCTCAAGAGGAGTCAAGCCTTCAGGATCACTTTCATTTTGTGTGGAGAAGCTCAAATGTAATAAGGCATCAGGTATGTCCGCAGCGCCATTGAGGATCTAGCCTTCACGAGTCGTTCTTCGAGGGTAACAATATGGGAATATCCCCATATTGTCGGCGATGTTGTATTGAGCACGACTTTGCTAAAAGATCAAAGATGCGGCCAGTCAGGGGAACAGAAGCTAGAGTGGAAGAGAGTAGGTGTTAATGCGCGCAGTTCAGAGCCGCCGAGAAGGGCGATGAGGGAATGGCGTTAAAGATCCTCACTAGAGCGGAGGATATGCCTGATGCCAAAGATGTTCCTTGAAGGGAATGCGCACACAAGATGGAAGAAACCAACTTCCATAAGTTTTCCAATTCCTGTAAAATGAATAACATCCCGAATGATAAACATGGCAATAATGGAAATGAAGAAGGCCTGCTCCTATGGACTTTAGAGAAAAAAAATTGTTCATCGACCTTTTCGGCCGCGATGTCTATGCTGTTGGCGGCTATGTGCGGGATCAGATAAGGGGAGATCCATCGGAAGATGTCGACATTCTGATCACACATCACACGGTTGACGAGATCATCGAAAAATTGGAATCCCATGGCAAAGTTGACGTTGTCGGGAAAAGCTTCGGAGTTATAAAATTAACTGTCGAAGGGAAGACTTACGACATTGCGCTACCAAGAAAGGACAGGCCTAAACGGGTAAAAATTCGCAAACATAAGGATTTCATCATCTCTGCTGATCCGAATATGCCTCTCGAAAAAGACCTGGAGCGAAGGGATTTTCGGTGCAACAGCATTGCTGTCCGGCTTGCTGATGGAAAAATCTTCGATCCCTTCAAAGGGCAAAATGACATCGCAGATAAGGTCATAAAGCTGACAAATCCCCAGGCGTTTCCTGATGATCCTCTCCGGGTTCTTCGGGCTGCCCGCTTCGCATCGGTCCTCGATTTTTCTGTGGATCCCAAGATCTATGAGGTCGCAAAAGATATCGATCTCAGCGGAATAAGCGAGGAGAGGACTAAGGAAGAGTTGTTTAAAATAATGCTCCTTTCCCCTCAACCTTCGTCTGGTTTTGACGAATTATTTAAGCTAGGTGCCCTGTACCAGCTTTTTCCTGAACTCTACAGGCTCACACTCTGTATCCAGGATTCTGTTTTCCATCCCGAAAAAGATATCTTCGGCCACCACACTGTCTGGGCCCACACCCTGATCACGATTGACCAGGCGAAAAGAATGGCGGGACAATTTCATCTGGACAAACAAAAATCTCTCACTCTGCTTCTGGCCGCACTTTTCCATGATGTGGGCAAGCCAGATACAACTCAGTGGAAATTTAAGCGGGGGAGAATGGTGATCACCAGCAACGGTCATGACATTGCCAGTGCAAAGATTGCCAAAAGAATTCTTGGCCGTATGAAAATTTTCTCTTGGAACAATTACAACCTGAGAAGGATGATCCCTTCTTTGATCAAATGTCACCATCGAACATCAGAGCTGTGGCAGAATCGAGATGTTGTCACCAAAAAAGCTTTTAATCGGCTGGCTGCCGATGTGGACGGAGAGATTGAGCTTCTTGTTTATCTGGATGCAGCCGATCGAGCAGGGAGAAAAAAGAAAGCCGTTCAGAATCTGGACCGAGAAGGCCGATGGTTGCTTAATAAATTCGAAGAACTGAATGTTTCCAAAGAAACCATTCAACCGCTCATCATGGGGAGAGACTTGATCAAAATGGGTGTTTCCCCAGGCCCTCTGATGGGAAAGTTTCTTAAGAAGTTGTATCATATGCAGCTGGATAATGAATTCGAAACCAAAGAAAAAGGATTAATTTTAGCTAAAAAAATGGCAAAGAAAGGATATCCATGAAAATTCTCATCACCGGAGGAGCGGGATACATCGGTTCCCACACCGTCCAGGAGTTGATCCAACAGGGATTTGAAGTTGTCATCCTCGACAATTTTTCTACAGGAAAGAGAAAACTGGTTCCTGGCGGAAAAGTGATCGAAGGAGACCTGCGGGATGTATCAGATCTTGAAAGGATCTTTAGTCTGCACGATTTTCATGGAGTGCTCCATTTTGCTTCCCTTATTCAAGTCGGTGAATCCTACACCGATCCTCAGAAATATTACAGGCATAACCTGATCACCAGTTTGAATCTTCTCCACGTTATGCTCCAGGCAAAAGTAAAGCTTTTCATCTTTTCCTCGAGTGCGGCGGTTTACGGAATCCCAGAACAGATCCCTATCCCTGAATCCCATCCGTTGAATCCCTCAAATCCTTATGGTCTGACAAAGTTATTCGTTGAAAAAATCCTATTGGATTACGAGCGGGCGTACGGATTGAAGTTTATATCGCTGCGGTATTTTAACGCTGCAGGAGCAGATCCTGAAGGCCGGATGGGAGAGATGCATGAACCGGAAACTCATCTTATCCCCAATATCCTGTTGTTTCTCCTGGGAAAAAAGAAGGATTTAAGCCTGTATGGAAAAGACTATTCCACACAAGATGGAACGGCCATCCGCGACTACATCCATGTTACGGATTTGGCAAAAGCCCATGTGCTGTCTCTAAAAAAACTCCCTGTACTTAAAAACAGTGAGTTTATCAACCTGGGGACCAATAAGGGGTATTCCGTCATGGAAGTGATCAAAAAAGTGGAAACTGTAACCGGTCAAAAGGTGTCCTATTCCGTGAAACCCAAAAGAAAAGGGGATGTGGATGTGCTTTTGGCTTCAAGGGAAAAGGCTAAACAACTGCTCCAGTGGGATCTGAAATATTCAGACTTGGATACGATCATCGAAACAGCCTGGATTTGGCATCAAAAAATATCCAAACACGAATAACATCCTTCACGAGAAAAATTCCGCACAATTTCTGTGGAAATTCTCCGACTAAATTATGTTGCCTGGTTTTTCTCGCACAAAGTGGCTAGCATGGGCAGCCTGAAAGGTAAAAATGCCGATTTCTGTTTGTAACGAAAAAGGGTATCCGGCAGTTTTTATAAATGATTCAGAGGAAGTGATTTGACTCAGTGTGTCTATAAATGATATAAATTTAACCTTTTAGGAATAAAAAAGTGAAAAAAAAGAAAAATGATCTCGGTGTAGCGATCGCGATTTTTCTGATGGTCTTGCTGTGGAGTTGTTCTGGCCATCGCAAACCTCCGGAAGAAACTCCGAATATTCCTGTGCAAAAACCTGCAGCAGAACAGACAACACAGGAGATAATACCTCCAGAAGAGATCCCAGCTGTCGAGGAAGAAATAAAAGCAGAACTCCTGGAGGAACAGGATGTGGAAGAGCTCCCTTTAGAGGAAGAGTCCTATCCCGAAGAACAGGTTGAACCTTCACAACTTCTCGAAGAAGCCTTTGATGCCTACCAAGATGCCCGACTGGCTTGGGATAGAGGGGATCTAGAAACAGCACTTGTCGCGCTTGATGAAGCTTACAGCATTCTCCTCAAACTCGACCTCCCGTTGGATTCTCCTTTGATCCAAGAAAAAAACGACCTGCGTCTATTGATCGCCAGAAGAATTCAAGAAATTCATGCATCGCGCTTCATTGTTCTAAGCGGGAACAACGGTACAATCCCCCTCACAGAGAACCAACACGTTCAAAAAGAAATCAAGAGTTTCCAGACTGTAGAGAGAAAAGAATTCGAACAATCCTATAATCGTTCTGGCCGGTACATCGATATGATCCGGGGAAAAATGCAGAAAGCAGGACTCCCCGAGGAACTCGCCTGGATGCCGATGATCGAAAGCTGGTTCAAAGTCACAGCCTACTCCCGCGCTCGGGCTTTGGGTTTATGGCAATTCATCTCTTCGACCGGAGTTCGATTCGGCCTGAAAAGAGACCGCTGGATCGATGAGCGGATGGATTTCGAGAAAGCGACTGATGCTGCCATAAAATATCTGGAAGAACTCCACGCCATGTTTGGAGATTGGACAACAGCACTGGCGGCCTATAACTGTGGAGAATTCAGGGTCCAAAGAGTCATCCGCTCTCAAAGACTGGAATACATGGACAACTTTTGGGATCTCTATCTGATGCTTCCTCGTGAAACATCACGTTTTGTCCCAAGATTTATAGCAACACTCCTTATCGTTCAGAATCCGGAAAAATACGGTTTTGGCCTTCCTCAACCAGAACCTCCACTAAGCTATGATACAGTCCTCATCAATCGTCCTGTCAAACTCACATCACTTTCCAGTTCTCTCGGACTCGATGCAGAGGCTTTGATCTTGCTTAATCCTGAATTGAGGAACAAATCCTCTCCAGATAGTGAGTACCAGCTCCGAGTTCCTGAAGGTTATGGAGACAAAGTGCTGGCTTCCTTAGAATCCATAGCCCGGTATGTTCCTCCTGAAGCCACATACAGGAATCATTACGTGCGCAGAGGGGAGACTGTTTCTGTTATTGCCCGACGCTACGGGACCTCTGTCTCTGCCATCGCTCGCGCGAATCGTCTCGGCCGGAAGTATCTCATTCGAGTCGGGCAAAGGCTCAGGATACCTGGACGAGGCAGCAGTTTCACATCTTATCAACCTCGCTCTCTCATCAAAGAAGGCGAAAAACTGGTTTACAGTGTTAAAAAAGGGGACAACCTATATATTATCGCTAAATCTTTCAACACAAACGTCCAAGGGATAAAAAATCAGAACAATCTTCAGAGCAACATACTTCGTGTGGGACAAAAACTGATCATTCAATCTGGAACGCCAGCAGGAGCGGTTCCTTACACGGTTAAATCAGGTGATACGCCTTACATGATTGCTAAAAGATACGGCATGAATCTGAACTATTTGCTCGCTTTAAACGGCCTCAGCACACGATCGAAAATCTACCCGGGACAACAGCTCTGGGTGACCAATGATAACGATAAGTAGGATTTTATCTTTTTGACTTTGCGACTTCCTTAGCTTTTTTTGCCGCCTTCTTTTTCTTTTCTTTTTTCTTAAACTCTGTGCCGACAAGCTCGAGAAAGGCCATTTCGGCTCCATCGCCAGCTCGAGGACCGATTTTGATTATCCGCGTGTATCCCCCCGGCCTTTCGCTGAACCGTGGACCAATATCGCTAAAGAGTTTTTTCACGACTTCGCTTTTGTAGATAAATCTGAGAGCGAGCCGACGGGAGTGGAGGGAATTTTTTTTAGCCAGAGTGATCATTTTTTCCGCAATAGGTCTTGTGGCCTTGGCTTTAGCCAGAGTTGTTCTGATTCTTTCTTTTTCCAGAAATGACGTAACCAAACTTCGCAATAGCGCCTTCCTTTGAGCAGAATCTCTTCTGAGTTTTTTTCCTTTGACTCGGTGCCTCATTCCTCAACCTCTTCCTCTTTTTCCTGCTTATCTCCTTCAATCAGCTCTAAAAGAGTTGGATGGAGGTCCAAGCTTAGGCCTAAGCCCAATTCTTGCAGGGTTTCCTTTATTTCTGTTAAAGATTTACGGCCAAAGTTTTTCGTTTTCAGAAGACCCTCTTCCGTTTTCTGAACAAGCTCGTAGATTTTCTCTATTCCAGCAGACCTGAGACAGTTGTTTGACCTGACGGAGAGTTCCAGATGATCGATGGATTTTGAAAGGATATCTTTTTGAGAAAAATACGGGGTTTCCATTCGTTCTGGGAGCTGTTCTCTTACTAGGGGTTCATCAACGATATTGAGAAAGATGACCAGATGATCTCTGAGAATTTTTGCTGCTTGACTCAAAGCATCTTGAGGAGAGATCGCCCCTGTGGTCCAGATTTCGAGAGTAAGGTTTTCGTAATCGACTCGCTTTCCCACCCTTGCCGGACCCACCTTATAATTGACCTTCAGGACTGGTGAATGAGAAGAGTCCACCGGGATAAAATCCACACTCAATTCTTCATCAATATTTCGATCCGCAGGGATATATCCTCTGTTGTTCTGAACGATTATTTCCATATCCAATTTCCCGTCTTTGTCCAGGGATGCGATATGGACGTCTTTGTCGAGAATTTCTATATCCGTATCGCCAGTGATGTCGGCTGCCGTAGCCTCATCAGGGCCTATTTTCTTTAAAGTAAGAGTTATGGGCTTCTCCCCTTCCATCTTTAGCGGGATGCTTTTGACGTTGAGGACGATATCGGTCACATCTTCAACAACTCCGGGAAGGGTAGAGAATTCATGAAGAACGCCTTGAATTCGGACATTGGTGATGGCGGCACCAGTTATGGAAGAGAGAAGAATTCGACGGAGTGCGTTTCCAATGGTAATTCCATAACCTCTCTCAAAAGGCTGGGCGGAAAACTTGCCATAAGTTTCTGTCCGTGTTTCATAATCGCATTCCAAATACTTGGGTCTCTGAAAGCCTGTTTCTATCATGCTTCCTCCTTTTTATTTCAATCCATGCTAACTGTCGGATAAGGTCTACTTTGAATAGAGCTCGACAACCAGATGCTCTTCAACAGGAATCGGGATTTCTTCCCGTTCGGGAAATGCCAGGACTTTCACTACCATGTTTGCTCTATCGACTTCGATCCAACCTGGCACAGCTTTTCCTTTGTGGAAATCGACGATCGCCTTCAACTCTTCATGCTTTTTTGATTTATCCCGAAAAGAGAGAACATCTCCCACATTCACCAATTGAGAGGGGATATTGACTTTTTTATCGTTAATTCGGTAATGGCCATGGGTGATGAGTTGACGAGCATGGGCCCTCGAATAGGCAAACCCAGAAAGGAAAACGACATTATCAAGTCTCCTCTCCAGCATCTGCAAAAGGGTTTCCCCTGTGATGCCTTTTTTCCTTTCCGCTCTCTGGAAGTACAGGCGAAACTGCCTTTCCGACATGCTGTAGTAACGTTTGAGCTTTTGTTTTTCCCTGAGCTGAATGCCGTAACCCAATATTCTTCTTCTGGCTCTTCCGTGTTCACCCGGAGGATAGGGCCTCCGTTCGATCGGACATTTTTCAGTCAAACACTTGTTCCCCTTCAAAAAAAGCTTTTCCCGCTCTGCCCGGCATTGACGACAAACTGGTTCTCTATATCTTGACATCCTCTTCTCCTTGCTTTTCCATAGCTATACCCTTCTTCTCTTTCTTACCCGACAGCCGTTGTGGGGAATCGGGGTAACATCTCTGATGGATTTTATCTCCATGCCATCTGCCTGCAGGGCTCTTATGGCGGATTCTCTGCCTGCACCGGGGCCTTTGACCCTGACATCCATATACCGCACTCCAAATTGCCTGGCCTTTATTGAAACCTCTTTGGCGGCCAATTGCGCTGCAAAAGGAGTTCCCTTTCGTGCCCCTTTAAAACCCACCGTGCCTGAACTGGCCCAGCAAAGGGAATTGCCTTGTCGATCGGTTATGGTGATGATCGTGTTATTGAATGTCGATCGAATGTAGGCTATGCCAAATCCGACTTCCTTTTTTACTTTCTTTTTTTTGGTTTTTTTTCTCGGTCTTGCCATTTCAAATCCCTCCTACTGCTTCTTTATCGTATGTCCGCGAGGCCCTTTGCGTGTGCGTGCATTGGTTTTTGTCCTTTGTCCTCTGACCGGAAGTCTCCGCCTGTGCCTCAGGCCCCTGTATGAGCCAATATCCATCAACCTTTTGATATTAAGAGTAAGTTCTTTTCTCAAGTCTCCTTCGATTTTTTCTTGAGTCTCGATGATTTTTCGTATCTTGTTGACCTCATCCTCACTCAGAGCTTTAACTTTTTTATCTTTATCTATCTTAGCCGCCTCTAGTATTTCGTTGGCTTTAGAGCGACCTATCCCAAAGATATAGGTTAAACCGACTTCAACCCTTTTGTCTGGAGGGAGGGGGATTCCAGCTATTCTTGCCATTTTTACCTCATTTATCCTTGTTTTTGTTTATGCTTAGGATTTGTACATATGACTCGAAGAATTCCTTTTCTTTTGATAATTCTGCAATTTCTGCACATTTTTTTTATAGATGCCCTAACTTTCATCGTTCCATTCCTCTATTTGTATCGATAGGTTATCCTTCCCTTTGTCAAATCGTAGGGAGAAAGTTCGAGAAGAACCTTATCTCCGGGCAGAATGCGGATAAAATATTTGCGCATTCTGCCAGAAATGTGGGCAAGGATGATGTGTTTATTAGCTAGTTCTACACGGAACATCGCATTCGGGAGCGTCTCGATGACGGTTCCTTCTGTTTCGAATATATCCTGCTTAGGCATAAGGTGACTCCTTAGCATAAGGCAAATTTTCTTCTTCCCTAATGCTCAATATCTCGGCGCCTCGCTGGGTGAAAGCAACCGTGTGCTCATAGTGAGCAGAGAGGCTTCTGTCTTTGGTGATCGCCGTCCAATTATCATCCTTGATCTCGACATTCCAGTCTCCCGCAGCAATCATCGGCTCTATGGCCAAAACCAATCCTCTTTTTATCTTAGGGCCTTGTCCTGGAGGACCAAAATTAGGAATCTGAGGTTCTTCATGGAGAGATGTCCCAATTCCGTGCCCTACATAGGCCCGGATGACGGAAAATCCCTGTGCTTCGACAGAATTCTGGATGGCATGGGAAATGTCCGATATCCGATATCCCTCTTGAATTTTCTCAAATCCTTTAAAAAAGGCCTTCTCAGCAGCTTCGATAAGCCTGTTTGCCTCCAGATTGACTGTTCCAATCGGATAGGTCACCGCCGCATCTCCATAATAACCGTCGTAGACAACTCCAAAATCCAAGCCGAGGATATCCCCCTCCTGCAACTTGCGAGAGGATGGTATCCCATGAATAATCTCTTCATTTATGGATGTGCAAAGAGAGGCAGGGTATCCCCGATAGCCTTTAAAAGCTGGAATCGCACCCATCTCTCTGGCTTTTTTTTCCGCAAAAGCATCCAAGTCTTTCGTCGTAATTCCTGGTTCTACCATATTGCGGAGATCTGCCAAGACTTGAGCCACGATGCGGCTGCTCTTTCTGATGGAAACGATCTCTTTCTCACTCTTGAGCACGATCATCGCATCGCCTCTGATCTATTGGATTTTGTCAATTCAGCCTCTAAAACCGCTTGGATATCCTTGAAAACCGGTTCTATTTCCTTATCTCCTTCGATTGGGTGATAGTTTGCCTTTTTTCGATAATATGCGATCAACGGCTCGGTCTCCTGACGATAAACCCTCAACCGTTCCATAATGACTTCGGGTATATCGTCCTGTCTCTGCACAAGCACTGCGCTGCATACATCACATTCCTCGGGCCGATTCGGAGTCTTCATAAAAAGATTATAAATTTTTCCACACTGGGAGCAGATCCTCCGAGAGGATAACCTTTCTAACAATTTTTTCTCGCTTAGTCGGATATCCAAAACAACCTCAGCTTGTTGACTGGGGATTTCCTCCAGCAAGAGCGCTTGATTGATATTTCGTGGAAACCCATCTAAAATATACCCTTTCTGGCAGTCTTCTCGGGATAGCCTCGCTTCAACCATCTGCATCACTATCTCATCACTTACCAAATCTCCTCTATTCATGGAAGCTTCGGCCTTTTTTCCCAAAGGTGTATTTTCTTGAACGGCCTCACGTAAAAGGTCTCCCGTCGAAATCTTGGGAAAGCCATAATTTTGCTCGATTAAATCCCCCTGGGTACCTTTACCGCTACCAGGAGGGCCGAGCAAGATAATTCTCATCCTCTCCTTCCTTTCAGCCGCCCGCGACGCATAAATCCGTCATAATGGCGCATGACGAGCTGAGCTTCGATCTGTTGCATGGTATCCATGGCCACACCCACAACGATGAGGATGGAAGTTCCCCCAAAATAAAAATTCACATTTAATCCCTGGGTGAACCATCTAGGCAAGTTGGCATCCAAAAAATCGCCGATGAACGGCAGGGCGCTCACCTTGAAGCCTGTGATCATAAATTCCGGCATCACAGCCACAGCAGCAAGATAGAGGGCTCCTATCAAAGTGATGCGTGAGAGCACACCATCGATGAAATCGGATGTGTTTTTTCCCGGTCTGATTCCGGGGATGAATCCACCGTACTTTCTCAAGTTGTCCGCCACATCCGTTGGATTAAAAATGATCGACACATAAAAATAGGTGAAGAAAATGATAGCTGCGATGTAGAGCAAATTGTAAAGGGGCATCCCCATACCGAACTGCATGGCTATATTTTGTATAAACGGCACCTTAACCATTTGGGCGATGGTGGAGGGGATGGTGATAATAGAGGCAGCAAATATTATCGGGATAACTCCCCCCGTATTCACTCTCAAAGGCAAGTGAGTGCTCTGTCCTCCGTATATTTTCCGGCCGACAACTCTCTTGGCATAGGAGACAGGTATTCTCCTTTGCCCCCGTTCCACAAACACAATAACAACGATGACCCCCAGCATCAAGGCCAAAAGAAAGAGGGCTCTTAACGGAGACATGTCTCCCGTGCGGATCCCTCCCACAATGCTCTGTATACCGCTGGGCAGACTGACCACAATCCCTGCAAATATAATAAGAGATATGCCGTTTCCGATCCCTCTTTCTGAAATCTGTTCTCCCAGCCACATGATAAAAACAGTACCTGTGGTCATGGTGAGAATCGTCAGAAGCCTGAATCCCCAACCCTTATTCGGGACGATCGGAAGATTGCTTACCGGGCTTCTCAGGCTTTCCAAGAAAATGCTGATTCCGAAGGACTGGATCAAGCAGATCAAAAGGGTGCCATATCGGGTGTACTGGGTGATTTTTTTACGCCCTAACTCTCCTTCTTTGGACAATCTTTCCAAGTATGGCCAAACCACTTGAAGAAGCTGCAGGATAATGGACGCACTGATGTAGGGCATGATGCCCAAGGCAAAAATGGTCATCCTGGACATGCTTCTTCCAGTAAACAAATCCACAAATCCCAGGATCGTTCCTTTCTGCATCTGCCAAAACTCTTCGAGCGCAGGTGCGCTTATGCCAGGGCTGGGAATTTGAGCTCCAATGCGATAGACTGCCAACAGGAGCAGGGTGAAGATAACCCTTTTTCTTAGCTCAGGAATGCTGAATATGTTCCTTATGCTATCTAACATCACTTACTTCCAATTTGGATGGCTTTTCCGCCTACCTTTTCTATCTTTTCTTGAGCGGATTGAGTAAACTTATGGGCGTGTATCTCTTTGGCCGATTTGAGTTCGCCCCTTCCTAAAATCTTTATGACCTGTGATTCCTTCTTGAGGAGACCAGCCTCAACCAAATCCTTTGGCTTGATCTTATCTTTTTTGATCCGCTCGAGGCGATCCAAGTTGATCTCGTTGTATTCTTTTTTAAAAATATTCGTGAATCCTCGTTTGGGGACCCTCCGAGAGAGAGGCATCTGTCCCCCTTCAAAACTGCGCTTCCGAGAATATCCGGAAATGGATTTTTGGCCTTTTGTTCCACGTCCTGCCGTTTTCCCCCTGCCCGAACCCGGTCCCCGGCCCACACGTTTCCTTTCTTTGCGAGACATCTTTGCGGGATGAAGGTTGCTCAAATTCATTTTTTCTCCAAAACTTCCACATTCACCAAGTGGGATATCTTGTTTATCATTCCTCTTATCTCAGGACAATCCTTGCGAATCACCACTGAGTCAATTCTCCTCAGTCCAAGCCCCTTCACAACCTCTCTCTGCTTTCTGGGCCGGCCGATCACGCTGCGGACGAGCTGAATTTTGAGTTCGGTCACGTTTTTTCCCTGTTTAGGGGCTGTTTCTTTTACTGCCATATCGATTCCTTTTCTTTCCCTCTTATTTTCGATACCCCTTCGGGACTTTTAAGTCTTTTCAGGCCATCTATAGTGGCATGGGCAACACTTATCGGATTGTTGCTACGAATGGATTTGGTCAAAATATCCTTGATTCCGGCTAACTCCATGATAATCCGCACCGCTCCACCAGCGATGACACCAGTTCCTTTTGATGCCGGGCGAAGAACGACTTCTCCTCCTCCGTGTATTCCCTTTATGAAATGAGGAATCGTCGTGTCCAAAATCGGGACCTCGATCAGTTTCTTTTTAGCATCTTGTGCGGCCTTGGAAATTGCTACGGGGACCTCCCGGGCTTTGCCCTTCCCAATTCCGACCAATCCTTTTTCATTCCCCACTGCCACCAAAGCTGAAAAGCTGAGGTTTTTGCCGCCTTTCACAACCTTGGTTACTCTTCGGATAGAAATCACATGATCCTTGAACTCGACATCTTCATCTTCTCTGGATCGTCTGCCAAATCTTGTTGGCCTGGCATGTCTGAACGGTTTTTCTTTTTTTTCTGTCTCTTGAGTTTTTTTATCTGGAGTTTCCTGAACTGGTGCCTGCTTGGATTCTTTCTTTTTTTCTTCCTCGCCCACTATTTCTCCTCCTTATGCAATACCTAAAAAATGAGGCCTTCTTTCCTCATCGCTTCAGCCAAGGCTTTGACGCGGCCATGATAGGGATATACGCCTCTATCGAAGACCACTTGCTTGATCTTTTTCTTTTTCAAGCTTTTGGCGATCATCTCGCCGACTGTTTTTGACGCTTCCATATTTTTTGTTTTTTTCTTTTTCTCTCGATACTCCTTCTCAACGCTTGAAGCTGCGGCCAAGACAGTCCCTGTAATGTCGTCAATAGCCTGGGAATAGATATATCGGTTGGATTTGAATACAAAAACTCTTGGACGCTCTGCCGTCCCTCTGATCTTTTTCCGGATACGCTTGCGTATTTTTCTTCTTGATTCTTTTTTCAGTAAAGTCTTTTTCTTATTCACCGACCACTCCTGCCTTGCGTTCTTTTTTGCGCAAATGTTCCCCAACATACCGGATCCCTTTCAGTTTGTAAGGATCCGGTTTCCGAAAACTTCGAATCTTGTGCGCTTCCTGTCCCACCCGTTGTTTGTCGATTCCTTTCACTCTGATCAGAGTGGATTTTTCCAGCACAATTTCAATATCCTCTGGAATTTCATAGATGATGGGCTTTGAATAACCCAGGCTCAATTCAAGCTTATTTTTATCCATCTTGGCCCTATACCCGACTCCGACGATCTCCAACACTTTCGTGAAACCTGCGGATACACCCATCACAGCGTTGTGGGCTAGTGTCCGACATAGGCCGTGCATGGATCTATGCTGGGGAGAATCGGAAGACCGGGTAAAGACCATATGATTGTCTTCAATTTCGACGATGATTCCAGAGAACAAGGGGGAAGTCAGCTTACCTTTTAGACCTTCCACCTCGATGTGATCAGTAAGGATGTTGACCTTTATTCCTTCCGGTATCAGCACTGGCTGTTTTCCTACTCTTGACATCTTACTTCCCCTCTCATCTTAAGTTACCAGATATAGCACAAGACCTCTCCGCCTACGCCTCTTTCTTCACACTTCTTCCCTGAAACTAAACCCTGGGATGTGGAAACGATCGCAATCCCAAGGCCATCCAGAACCTTGGGTATGAAATCTTTCTTGCAATAAATTCGACAACCTGGCTTACTGATCTTCTGGAGTCCGGTGATGACGCTGCGGCTGTGTTCTGTATATTTCAAGGTTATGATCAGGCTTCCCTGTTTGTTATCGTCAATAACCTTGAAGTTTTTGATATACCCTTCTTCCTTTAGGATTTTTGCGACTTCCACTTTCAATCGAGAAGAGGGCATGGTTACGTCTTTTTTCTTGACAAGCAAGGCATTACGTATCCTTGTCAGCATGTCTGCGATTGGATCTGTTAAACTCATATCTTCTCCCTCAAATTACCATGATGCCTTTATTATTCCGGGAATTTCTCCCTTTAAAGCAAGCTCTCGAAAACACAAACGGCACATATCGAATTTCCTGTAGTATCCTTTGGAACGTCCACATATCCGACATCTGGACTTCTTTCTAGTCGGAAACTTGGGTTCTCTCAGATATTTTGCCACCATTGCTTTTCTTGCCATCTCTTTTTCCTTATATTTCTTCGCTAAAAGGCATACCAAGTTTTTTTAACAAGGCAAATGCCTGTTCATCGCTTTCAGCACAGGTTACGATAGTGATGTTCATTCCCCTTGGCCTTTCCACTTTTGTGTAGTCTATCTCAGGAAAAACCAGTTGTTCCTTTATGCCCAACGTGTAATTGCCTCTTCCATCAAATGCCTTAGAGGAGACACCCCGGAAATCCCGTACACGGGGAAGAACGATGTTGACCAAACGGTCCATAAATTCATACATTCTTTTTCCTCGCAGAGTCACATAGCAGGCTATGGCTTGCCCCTGTCGGAGCTTAAAGGATGATATGGACTTTTTGGCTCTTCCTATGGCGGGGCACTGCCCCGTGATCAAACTCAATTCTTCTTTTGCGGTGTCCAGCAACTTGATATTCTGGAGAGCATCACCGACTCCGACGTTTAGAACAACCTTCTCAAGCCTCGGAACTGCCATTTTGTTTTTTATGGACAACTCCTTTTGCAGCTCAGGAAGAATTTCCTTTTGGTACTTTTCTTGAAGACGACTCATTCCTTATACCTCACCTTTCCTATTCAATGGTCGATTCACATCTGTTGCATACTCGGATGTTGCTTCCATCCCCCAGTTTTTTTTTCTTCACTCTGATCCCTCTGCCACATTCCGAACAATACAACATCAAATTGGAAACATGGATCGGTGATTCCTTTTCCATCACGCCACCCTGTATGTTTCGACTCTGATCTCGACGGATAAACTCCTTGATAAAATTGACCTTTTCAACAATAACCTTCTCTTTCTCTGGGAATACCTTGAGAATCTTTCCCGTTTTTCCTTTATCTTTTCCGCTAATGACCGTGACAGTATCATTTTTCTTGAGCATCAGCTTATTCATCAAAGAACCTCCGGAGCGAGGGAAACGATTTTCATGAATTTTTTTTCCCGCAACTCCCTTCCAACAGGGCCAAATACGCGTGTACCGATGGGCTCACCCTGTGGACTTATGATAACCGCCGCATTGTCATCAAAACGGATATAGGATCCATCTCTTCTTCTGACTTCCTTTTTTGTCCTCACGACAACAGCCCGAACCACCTTTCCCTTGGGTATTTTGCTCTCAGGCTCGGCTTCCTTCACAGATGCGGAAATAATATCGCCGATGGAGGCCGTTTTGCCCACTCCCCCGCCAAGAGGAGTTATGCACAGAATTTTTCGGGCTCCTGAATTATCAGCTACCTTGAGCATCGTTTCTGATTGAATCATTCTTTATTGACCTCGAATTCTTTTTCGGCATCGGACGAGGATAATCCCAATATCTCTTGAACCCTCCACTTCTTTCTCTTGCTCAAAGGTCTCGTTTCAACGATTTTAACCAGATCACCGACCTTGCACTTTTCATACTCATCATGAGCGAGGAATTTCTTCCGCCGTTTCACGATTTTCTTATAAAAAGGATGCCTCACCTGACGCTCGATGAGAACAGTCACTGTTTTTTTCATATTATTTCCGATGACCACACCCACTTTCGTTGTTCGTCTTCCTTTATTATTCATTCTTCGTGTTTCCCTTCCTTCCTTTCCTTCAATATGGTCAAGATTCTTGCTCTGTCCCGTTTGAGGTTGTTCAACTTCATGGCATTTTCCAACTGACCTAAGGCATGCTGAAACTTCAGCTTGAAGAGCTGATCTTTCAATTCTTCATCCTTTTGTATCAGCTCTTCGTCAGATAGCTCTCTCAATTCTGTAGGTTTCATCTCCACTCCCTACTTTCTCTCGAAACGAATCTCGTTCTAATCGGAAGCTTATGGGAAGCCAACCGCATGGCTTCTCTTGCGACTTCTTCTGATATACCCTCTACTTCATACAAAATACATCCGGGCTTGACCACATCTACCCAAAACTCGGGATCGCCCTTGCCCTTTCCCATCCTGACCTCTGTAGGTTTTTTTGTCACGGGTTTCCAGGGAAATACGCGAATCCACAGTTTCCCCTTTCTTTTGGCATGACGTGTGATAGCAATCCGTCCTGCTTCGATTTGCCTGGCTGTGATCCAACATGGTTCCATAGCTTGCAGTCCAAATTCACCAAACGATAAATGAGATCCACGATAAGCTTTGCCCCTCATCCGGCCTCTTTGCTGTTTTCGGTACTTGACCTTTTTTGGCATAAGCATGGCTAAATCTCCTCAACATCTCCTGTCTGGGAAGTCATTTTTTCTTTCTCCACATCTCCTGTGTAGACCCAGACTTTAATGCCGATCTGGCCGTATGTCGTGAATGCTTCAGTAAAACCATAATCTATGTTGGCTTTCAGGGTTTGCAACGGCAGCTGCCCTCTTAGATACCACTCTGATCGGGCTATTTCGACACCCCCTAATCGACCCGAACACATGACTTTTATTCCCTTGGCCCCCATTTTCATGGCCATTTCCACAGCCCTCCTCATGGCTCTACGGTAGGCTATTCTTTTTTCCAACTGTATGGCAATTCCTTCGGCAACAAGCAGGGCATCTTGTTCAGGTTTGTCCACTTCCCGAATATCGATGTAAACCTCTTTTTGAGCGATTTCCTGAAGAAAAGTCTTGAGGCTTTCGATTTCCTTTCCGCCACGTCCGATCACGATTCCGGGACGGGCCGTGTGAACGATCACTCTGATTTTTGGTCCGACGCGTTCAATATGGACTGCCGAAATCCCGGCATGATAGTATCTCTTCTTGATGATTTTTTTCATCTTCAGGTCTTCATGAATAAGCCGGTGATACTCGGGTCCTTTGGCAAACCAGCGAGAACTCCATGATTTGTTAAAGCCCAATCGAAATCCGTGAGGGTGTGTTTTCTGGCCCACTTTATTTTCCTTTCCTTTCTTCTAAATATATATGGACATGACTTGTCCGTTTCAGTATTCTCGCTGCTCTCCCCATCGGAGCCGCTTTCCATCTTTTCCAAGTAGGCCCTGCATTGACAAAAATCTCGGACACAAACAGATTGTCCACGTCAATATTAGGGACCTTTTGCTGGGCATTGGCAATTGCTGAGCGCAGAGTTTTTTCGGTGATGGCGCTCGCTTTTTTTTTCTTCGAAAAATGAAGGATGGTGAGAGCTTCACCTACGAATCTATCTCTGATGAGGTCTGTCACCAGCCGGCACTTCTGAGGCGACATCCTCGCATATTTCGTAACGGCTTGAGCAACGATATTTTTTTCGTCCATTTATTTCTTCATCCTAATAGTTCTTGCGGTTTTCGATGTGTGTCCTTTAAAAGTTCGGGTTGGAGAGAATTCCCCGAGTTTATGTCCAACCATATTTTCCGTGATAAAAACAGGTATAAACCTCTTTCCATTGTATACAGCTATCGTCAATCCAACCATTTCCGGAATGACTGTAGATCGGCGGGACCAAGTCTTTATAACCTGTCTCTTCCCTCTTTGAGAAGACAAGTCATTGACCCTTTTCAGTAACTTATCCTCAATAAACGGACCCTTCTTCAGAGATCTACCCATAACTACTTACTCCTTCTCCGAACAATATACTTTTGTGTTCTTTTATTTCTTCTTGTCTTGTATCCCTTTGTGGGCTGGCCCCAAGGAGAAACAGGATCACGACCGCCCTTTGCCTTTCCTTCACCTCCGCCATGAGGATGGTCGACCGGATTCATGGCTGTTCCACGCACATGAGGTCTTTTCCCTTTCCAGCGGTTTCTCCCTGCCTTTCCTATCGAAATATTCTGATGATTGACATTACCGACTTGTCCGATAGTTGCCCGGCAATCGAGATGTATTTTCCGTATTTCCGATGAGGGAAGGCGAATTTGTGCGTAATCGCCTTCCTTGGCGAGGATTTGAGCACCGGAACCTGCCGCCTTGGCCATCTGCCCTCCCTTCGCCTTTCTCATTTCGATGTTGTGGATGATGGTTCCCATCGAAATATACCTGAGCAACATGGCATTTCCAGGGAGGATATCCACCTGCTTGTCGGCTGATATCACTGTCTGTCCAACCTGAAGGTTCTCGGGCGATAGAATGTAACGTCGTTCACCGTCTCTGTATTTGATCAACGAAATAAAAGCAGACCGGTTGGGATCATATTCAATCGTCTCGACAATCCCAGGAATATCGATCTTATCACGCTTAAAATCCATGATTCGGTAAAGCCTTTTGTGACCGCCGCCACGATGACGAATCGAGATTCTCCCTCGCAAATTCCGCCCTCCGGATTTTTTTAGCGACTGTACGAGAGGCTTATGTGGTTCACGAGCAGTAAGCTCTTCAAACGTGAGACCTGTTTTCTGGCGCAAACTCGACGTCACAGGTCTGTATGTTTTTATCCCCATTTTACACAGCCTCGAAATATTCGATCATTTTTTCGCCTTCTTTGAGCTTTACGTACGCTTTCTTCCAGTCTTTTGTCCATCCCTCATTCCTGCCAACTTTTTTTTTCTTCCCCTTCTTTTTAACAATGCGGACTCTATCCACTTTGACTTTGAAAAGCTTCTCAGCGGCTTCCTTGATCTCAATTTTGTTGGCTCTCGAGTCCACTTCAAAGCAAACCTCTCGATTTTTCTCCTTCAACAGGGCACTCTTTTCTGTTATGACAGGTCTCAAGATGATTTTATACGGATCCTTGTTCACTTTAATCTCTCCATCAGTGACTCAAAAGCTTTTTGCGTAAACACAAGCGATTTATAATTCAAAACATCATAAATATTGACTTGATTGAAATCGACTACCTTTACTTTAGGGATATTCCGCAGAGAAAGGAATAAATTCTTGTTTTCCTGATTATCGATAACAAGCGCAGATTCAATTTTGAGTTTCTTTAAGAAACTCAGCCCTTCTTTTGTCTTTGGCTCTTTGAATTTCAGGCTGTCCAAAATCATTATTTGTTTTTCTGCAAACTTCATGGCCATTGCAGATTTCAGGGCATTTCTCTTTGCCTTTCTGGGCATTTTGTAAGAATAGTCCCTCGGTTTAGGGCCAAAGGTAATCCCTCCTGATCTCCAGAGCGGAGACCGGGTACTGCCTGCCCTGGCTCTGCCCGTTCCTTTTTGTCTCCAAGGCTTTCGGCCCCCTCCCCTCACCTCGGCTCGAGTCTTTGTCGAAGCCGTACCTCGCCTCTGGTTGGCTCGATAATTAACGACAGCCTCGTATATCAAATGCTCTTTCACCGGATAGGACAGGACATCTTCTGGCGCATTTATCTCTTTGGTTTTTTTGCCGGTTTGGTCTAAAATCTGAACTTTTGCCATTATTTTCTCTTACTTTTTATCTTCGGTATTTTTATCTTCGGTATTTTTCTCATCAGAAGGCGCTGGTTTTACTGGGACAGCAGTTGGCTCGAAATCAGCCTTTTTGATCAACAGGTAACCACCGTTTGCTCCGGGGCTCGCCCCCTTGACCACCAGTAGATTATTCTCCTTATCCGCTTGGACAACTATCAGATTCCTAACTGTCACTTTATCATCACCCAAATGCCCTGGAAGTTTTTTTCCTTTGACAACACGGGATGGGTATGCCGATGCTCCGATCGAACCAGGACGTCTATGAAACATAGAACCATGACTTGCCTTGCCGCCATGATACCCCCAGCGTTTGACGACACCTGCAAACCCTTTGCCTTTGCTACGTCCCGTGATATGGACTTTTTCTCCTTTTTCAAAGATATCCACAAAAAATTGGTCTCCTACTTTTACCTCCGCCTGCTCGATGAAACGGAATTCACGCAAAATTTTCGGAGGGGGAACACCCGCTTTTTCGGAATGGCCGGTCAGCGGTTTGTTGGGCTTTTTTCGGCCTTTTTCTTCTATAAAACCTATTTGAATCGAAGAGTATCCGTCCTTTTTTTCGGTTTTTTTCTGGAAGACTGTGCAGGGACCTGCTTGAATCACTGTCACAGAAAAGACATTTCCCTGTTCATCAAAGCTCTGCGTAATGCCTATTTTCTTCCCGATCAAACCCTCGACCATGGTCATTCTCCTCCGGTTCCAAAGGCCTGAATCTCCACATCGATCCCTGCCGGGAGATCCAGCTTTTGCAGTTCCTCAATCGTCTCGTTGTTATAATCGCTGATATCGATCAGCCGCTTATGAATTCTCATTTCAAAATGTTCTCTGGACTTCTTATCCACATGAGGAGAACGCAAAACACAAAACCGATGAATGCGTGTGGGCAGAGGAATGGGCCCAGCGAGGTTCGCACCCGTTCTTTTGGCTTTGATGACAATTTCTTTCACAGACTGATCCAGCAAACGATGATCAAATGACTGTAGCCTAATCCTTATTTTTTCCATTTCAAGTACTCCGTTCTCCTCGTTAATTTAGGCCAAACTCCTCTTTATCTCTCTCCATGCCTATTCGATGATATCGGTGACAGAGCCGGCACCGACTGTGCGGCCGCCCTCTCGGATCGCAAATCGCATTTCCTTCTCCATCGCCACTCCAAATTCACATTGTCCCCGGGCATCACCATCTCTACGCCTTGGGGCAACTTCACCGTCCCCGTCACATCCGTCGTCGAAAAATAAAACTGGGGCCTGTACCCAGCAAAAAACGGCGTGTGCCTCCCGCCTTCCTCCTTCTTCAAGGCGTATATCGATGCCTTGCACTTCGTATGCGGTTTTATCGACCCAGGATGCGCCAACACCATCCCTCTCTCTACGTCATCCTTATCCGTCCCTCTCAACAAAACTCCCACATTGTCTCCGGCTATCCCCTCGTCCAAGATCTTGCGAAACATCTCAACTCCGGTCACTACCCGCTTCCGCGTCTCTCCAAATCCCACGATCTCTATATCCTCTCCTACCTTCACCTTCCCTCTCTCCACTCGTCCCGTCACCACCGTCCCTCGGCCGCTTATCGTAAATATGTCCTCTATCGGCATTAAAAACGGCTTATCCATCAACCTCACAGGCTGCGGAATGGAATTGTCCACCGCTTCCATCAGCTCCAGTATCGGCTTGTTCACCTCAGCCTCAGGATCACCATCCGACTCCATCGACTTCAACGCACTTCCCCTCACTATCGGTATGTCATCCCCAGGAAACTCGTACTTCGTCAACAACTCCCGTACCTCTAGCTCAACCAAATCCAATATCTCAGGATCATCCACCAAATCCACCTTGTTCATAAACACCACGACCGCCGGAACATTCACCTGTCGCGCTAACAGGATGTGCTCCCGTGTCTGCGGCATCGGCCCATCATCGGCCGCCACCACCAATATCGCCCCGTCCATCTGCGCTGCACCTGTTATCATGTTCTTTATGTAGTCAGCATGCCCAGGGCAGTCTATGTGCGCATAATGCCGATTGTCCGTTTCGTACTCGATGTGCGCTATCTGGATCGTCAACCCCCTCTCCTTCTCCTCCGGCGCATTGTCTATCTTGTCAAATGCTATATACTCTACCAACCCTGTCTTCTTGTTCAATACCTTAGTTATCGCACTCGTCAACGTCGTCTTCCCGTGATCCACGTGCCCCACTGTCCCTATGTTCAAATGTGGCTTCGTCCTCTCAAACTTTGCCTTCGCCATTTTCCTTACCTCCTATTTGCTTTGGTTTTATACAATATAATTATAAGTCCTTCCTTTTGAAACCTTTCATTTGTGATATCTTTATGCATATTCAAATTCCTATCGATATCAACCTACCTAGTGGCAGGAATTCTTCCTTCGATACGTGCTATGATCTTCTCCATCACAGCTGGAGGTGTGGGTTCATACTGGAAATATTCCATCGAAAATACCCCTCTTCCCTGGGTTAGGGTCCGCAGGGTCGTGGCATACCCGAACATCTTGGCGAGAGGAACGGTTGCCTTGAGGACACGCGAACCGCCTCTCATGTCCATTTCCTCTATCTTGCCTCTTCTTGCACGGATGTCGCTCACGATATCTCCAAGGTACTCATCCGGAGAAAGGACGACCAAACTCATGATCGGCTCGAGAAGGGTCGGGCTGGCCTTCGATGCCGCATCCTTGAATGCCAAGGAACCCGCGATCTTAAAGGCAATGGGAGTGGAATCCACCTCATGGAAGGATCCATCCAGAAGAGTAATCTTCACACCGGTAAGAGGAAAACCTGCCAAAATTCCCACTTCCATCGCCTCGCGTATGCCATCTTCAACAGAGGGAACAAATTCATCCGGGATGGCTCCTCCCTTGATTTGGTCAGAAAATTCACAACCTTCGCCTTCTTCTAGCGGGTCGATATGAATCTTGCAGTGACCGTATTGACCTCTTCCCCCGGTTTGCCGGGTGTATTTTCCTTCCCCTTCAGCAGATCCTGTGATCGTTTCTTTGTAAGCCACTTGAGGTTTTCCCAATTTCGCCCTAACGCCGAATTCTCTTTCCATGCGATCCATCAGGATATCCAGATGGAGTTCTCCCATACCATAGACAAGAGTTTGCCCTGTCATCGGGTCCTGCTTCACCTTGAATGTCGGATCTTCTCGGGTGAGTTTTCCCAAAACCTCTCCCAGTTTCACATGTTCGGTCCGCGATCGGGGTTCGATGTAGGCATTGACAACAGGTTCCGGAAACTTGGGAGGCTCTAATACGATCGGGTGATTCCGGATGCAAAGGGTATCCCCGGTTGAAAGGTTCTTCATCGCTCCCAATGCGGCGATGTCACCGGCATAAACTTCTTTGATTTCTTTCCTCTTGTTGGAATGCATTTCCAACAGCCGACTGACACGCTCTTCCTCTTCTTTGGTGGCATTGTATACAGATGCGCCCACCTTTGTTTTTCCTGAGTAGACGCGAAAAAATGACAAGGTTCCTGCGTAGGGATCATTCATGATTTTAAATACGAGGGCTGAGAAGGGTTCTTCGTCCGATACTTTCCGTGTTTCGATATCAAAAGTGCGTGGATGATGGCCTTGAACTGGAGGGATATCTGCAGGAGAAGGGAGATAATCCATCACCGCATCCAATACGGGATGCACGCCCTTATTCCTGAAAGACGCGCCGAAAAGGACCGGGACGAATTGAAGGGTTCTCGTTCCCTTCCGGATGACTCTTTTGATATCATCCACAGAAATCTCTGTCTCATTCAAATATCTCTCCATCAGCTCATCATCCATATCGCTCAACATTTCGAGCATTTTGCTTCTCTTTGCACGGGCTTCTTCTCGGTATTCTGCGGATATCTCATGCGTCTCGAACTTGGTTCCCAGCAAATCTTCGCCCCACTCGATCTCTTTCATCTCAACGAGGTCGATCACTCCCCTGAAATCGGCCTCTCTTCCGAGAGGGATCTGGATGACCAAGGGTTTTGCAGACAGTCGTTCCTCCATCTCCCGAATCGCTTTTTCAGGATCAACGCCGATTCTGTCCATCTTATTAATATAGACTATCCGAGGAACCTGGTATCTATCGGCCTGTCGCCAAACGGTTTCTGATTGAGCTTCGACACCTCCGACACCGCAGAGAATCACGATCGCGCCATCAAGAACTCTGAGCGAGCGCTCCACTTCTACCGTGAAGTCCACATGTCCAGGCGTATCGATGATATTGATTTGGTGGTTTTTCCAGAAACAGGTGGTCGCCGCCGATGTTATGGTGATTCCACGCTCTTGCTCCTGCGCCATCCAATCCATAACGGCAGTCCCCTCATCGACTTCCCCTATTTTGTAAGTAATGCCTGTATAAAAAAGGATGCGTTCCGTAGTGGTAGTCTTCCCCGCATCGATATGCGCCATGATACCGATGTTTCTGACTCGTTCGATAGAATAATTTCGCGCCAACTTGTCGCTCCATTTTTTATTACAGATATAGCCAAAATTATAAGACTACCATCTATAGTGAGCAAAAGCTCTATTGGCTTCTGCCATTTTGTGCGTATCTTCTCTCTTTTTTATCGCCCCACCTCGGTAGTTGACAGCATCTAAGATCTCTGCTGCCAGCTTATCCGTCATGCTCTTCCCAGATCTTTCCCCGGCATACCGGAGGATCCACCTGACACCTAAAGATGTCGATCTTTTATGAGGAACTTCGATCGGAACCTGATAAGTCGCACCTCCTACCCGTCGAGATTTCGTCTCGAGTACAGGGCGGACATTTTCCACTGCTTTTTCAAAAATCTTCAAAGAATCTTCTTTGCCCTTTTGTTTTACCTGCTCCATTGCCCCATATATGATCTTTTCGGCCAGACTCCTTTTTCCCTTTTGCATCACCGTATTCACGAACCTGGATATGAGCGTACTGTTGTAGAAATGGTCTGGAGTAGGTTTCCGTTTTTTGATCGTTCCACGTCTAGGCATATCTATCTCCTCTAATCTACAACCTTTTTCTGTTTAGGTTTTCTGCTTCCATATTTGGACCTTCCTCTCATCCGGTCCTGAACTCCCTCGCAGTCTAACGAACCCCGAATGACGTGATATCGAACTCCTGGCAGGTCTTTAACCTTTCCTCCTCGGATAAGAACGATGGAGTGTTCCTGAAGGTTATGGCCTATGCCAGGAATATAACCTGTAACCTCTATGTTATTAGTAAGCCTGATTCGAGCCACTTTTCTCATGGCAGAATTGGGTTTCTTGGGAGTTGTTGTAAAAACACGGGTACACACTCCGCGTTTTTGCGGACATCTTTCCAGTGCAGGAGATTTGCTCTTGTACTTCTTCGCTTTTCTCCCTTTTCTAACCAGTTGATTGACTGTCGGCAATACTTCTACTCCTTTTATATAAGGTAAATATAAAAACACTCGAACATCAGGGATAGACTCCCTCTGGACGAATGTGTGGATAATAGCAAAATCGATTTGCTATGTCAAGGAATTTGAGGCATTTAGGGCAATTTTTAACTGGGTATAGAGAGGTCTACTTCCTCCCGTATTTCCGCCTCGATTTCCTCTTTTAATTCCACATCCCGGTAATACTTGTAACCAGTTCCTGCAGGGATAAGTCTTCCCATGATGATGTTCTCTTTCAGGCGGCGCAAATAGTCCACTTTTCCATAAAGGCTTGCTTCGGTCAACACTCTTGTCGTTTCCTGAAAGGACGCGGCAGCAATAAAACTATCGGTACTCAAAGCGCTCTTGGTAATTCCCAATAGGAGAGGTCTGGCCTTTGCAGGCTTCCCGCCGTTGCGAACGACTTTTTCATTTTCCTCCTGGAAAACGAATTTGTCAATTTGTTCGTCCACTAAGAATTCGGTATCTCCGTCTTCCTCCACTTTAATCCAGCGGAGCATTTGCCGGATGATGGCCTCGATATGCTTATCATTTATAACGACTCCTTGGAGCCTGTAAACTTCCTGGACTTCTCTGAGGAGGTACTCTGCCAGCTCTTTCTCTCCGAGAACTTTCAGGATATCATGGGGATTGACAGGACCGCCCATCAGAGGAGTGCCCGCTTTGACTCGTTCTCCTTCGCCAACGCTCAAATGGGCTCCCTTGGGGATGAAATATTCCTTTTCTCCTCCCTTTTCATCAAGGATGGTCAGCTTTCTGTTTCCACGAACGAGTCCTCCGAATTTCACGGTTCCATCAATCTCAGAAATGACGGCAGGATTCTTGGGCTTTCTGGCCTCGAACAACTCTTCTGCTCGTGGAAGACCTCCGGTGATGTCTTTGGTTCGGGCCGCTTCTCTCGGCATCTTCGCAAGGACATCTCCCGCATCCACCTTCCCCGAGTCTTTAACTTCAAGGTTGGCGCCAGCCGGGAGAAAGTATTTCCGGAGCACCACAGGTTTGCCGCGGTTGTCCTTCTTTTTGGGATGAACGATGACAATCTGAGGTTGCAATTTTTCATCCTTGGGATCTATTACTACCTGAGTGATCAGACCGGTGAACTCATCTTGGACTTCCTCCATCGTCAATCCAAGAACAACATCATGAAATATGACCTGGCCCGATTCCTCGGTCAAAATGAAGCTTGAAAAGGGATCCCATTCTGCGAACTCCTGTCTCGCTTTGACCTCTCCTTCATTCTGCACGAGGACCTTCGCACCATAAGGAACCTGGTAATGTTCCACTTCCCGGCCCCGGTGGTCCAGAACAGCGATATTGGCATTCCGGTTCACGACAACGACTACCCCTTCCTTATTCTTGACGTATTTCAAATTGTCAAACCTAATAACGCCGTCGGTTTTAGCCTCGAGCTTCGACCGCTCTGCTCCACGCATGGCAATACCACCGATATGAAAAGTCCTCATAGTCAGCTGTGTCCCGGGCTCACCGATGGACTGCGCTGCTATTATTCCAGCAGCTTCTCCCAGTTCGATTAGTTTTCCCGCAGACATGTCCCGGCCATAACATAGTTGGCACACACCTTTCTTGCATTCGCAGGTCAGAAGAGATCGGATTCTCACCCTCTCGATTCCCAAATTTTCCAGTCTCTGAGCGGTTTCTTCCGTGATTTCTTCGTTCACATCTACGATGACCTTATTGGAATCGGGATGGAGCACTTTTTCCAAGGATGTCCGTCCCACGATCCTGTCAATAAACGGTTCGATCAATTCTCCGTTTTCAACGATGGCACTGACATTCACTCCTTTGAGTGTGCCACAATCATGTTCATCCACGATGACTTCTTGGGAAACGTCGACCAGCTTTCTGGTTAGATATCCGGAATTTGCTGTCTTTAATGCCGTATCCGCCAATCCTTTTCTTGCCCCATGAGTAGAGATAAAGTAGTACAACACGTTGAGGCCTTCGCGCAGATTGGAAATGATAGGCGTTTCTATGATCTCTCCAGACGGCTTGCTCATAAGACCCCTCATTCCGGCAAGTTGACGGATTTGCTGTTTGTTTCCTCGAGAGCCGGAATCTGCCATCACAAACAGGGGATTCAATTCATCCCCCTCAAAACTGACCTTACGCATGGTATCAATCATAGCGTTGGAAACCTTGTCTGTCACAACTCCCCAAATTTCCACGACCCGATTGAAACGTTCTCCGGCTGAGATCGTTCCTTCCCGGTAGAGGGCCTCGATTCTTTGGACATTTTTCTGGGCTTTTTCGATCAATTTTGCCTTTTCTTTCGGGATGATAAAATCGTCAATCCCCAATGAAAAGCCAGCGCAGGTTGCATAATTAAATCCAAGATCTTTCAGTTTATCCAGCATTTTTATGGTCGGCTTAGGCCCCAGATTCAAGTAGACATAATAGACAAGATTTTCGAGCCCCTTCTTCTTCAAAATCCCGTTTACAAACGGAATCCCCTCTGGAACGACAGCATTGAAAAGTATCCGTCCCGGTGTTGTCTCGACCAGTTTATTGTCTATGTCTGAGATGGGGCATGAGAGGATAGCTTGGCTATCGTAATAAATAGACAAGTTCATGAACGGACCTTTGTATCTTACTTTAATGGATGCCTGCAGGTCGATCTCTTTATTCTCGAAGGCTAATAACACCTCATCTTTAGAAGCAAAGATCCTTCCCTCGCCTTTGCGTGATTTTCTTCCCAGCGTTAAATAATAACACCCAAGAACCATATCCTGGCTAGGAATGGCGAGAGGCCGCCCGTTTGCCGGGGACAGGATGTTGTTCGTGGCAAGCATCAAAGTTTGGGCCTCGACCTGAGCTTCGACCGATAGCGGAATATGAACAGCCATCTGATCACCGTCAAAATCGGCATTGAAAGCTGCACAAACAAGAGGATGAATCTGGATTGCCTTTCCTTCGACCAAAACAGGTTCAAAGGCCTGGATACCTAACCGGTGCAATGTGGGTGCACGGTTGAGAAGGATGGGGTGTTCCTTGACGACTTCTTCCAAGTAGTCCCAAACTTCAGGTCTTTCTTGTTCATGCCACTCTCGAGCGATTTTCACGCTGGGGACCAGACCTTCTTTTTCCAGTTTATGGAAAATAAACGGTTTAAACAATTCAAGGGCCATTTTTTTGGGAAGGCCACATTGGTGGAGCTTCAGTTCCGGCCCCACGACAATGACTGAACGACCGGAATAGTCCACTCGCTTTCCGAGAAGGTTTTGCCTAAAACGGCCTTGTTTCCCCCGAAGTGCTTCACTCAAGGATTTCAAGGGCCTTCGGTTAGCTCCTAGATGAACACGACCCCTCTTTCCATTGTCAAACAGGGCATCCACAGATTCTTGGAGCATCCGTTTCTCATTCCGTATGATCAGCTCAGGAGCACGGAGTTCGATCAGCTTTTTCAAACGGTTGTTTCTGTTGATGACCCTGCGGTAAAGATCATTTAGATCAGATGTTGCAAATCGTCCACCATCCAACCGGACCAGAGGTCTTAAATCCGGGGGGATGACCGGAACGACATTCAAAATCATCCAATCCGGGCGATTTTCTGACTTTTTGAGAGCCTTGAATACTCTGAGTCGTTTGGCATGCCGAAGTTTTCTCTGCTGGGAAGTTTCTATTTTCATCAACTCTTTTAGCGACTCTGCTTCCTTGATGATATTGATTCTCTCCAGGAGTTTTTTTATTGCCTCCGCTCCGATGGAAGCATTAAACTTCTCTCCGAAATTCTCATGAGCCTCTTTGTATTCTTCCTCGGTTAGAAGTTGCCTTTCTTTAAGGGGCGTATCCCCCGCGTCTGTAACTATATAGGATTCAAAATAAAGGACCTTCTCCAGATCTTTGATCGAGAGGTCGAGCACGAGTCCTATGCGGCTGGGCGTTCCTTTGAAAAACCAGATGTGAGCCACCGGAGAGGCTAGAAGAATATGCCCCATGCGCTCCCGACGAACCTTAGAACGTGTCACTTCCACACCACATCTCTCACAGATAATTCCTCTGTATTTCATCCGTTTGTATTTGCCGCAAAGGCATTCGTAATCATTGATCGGACCGAAGATCTTTGCACAAAAAAGCCCATCTTTCTCCGGTTTGAATGTTCTGTAGTTGATGGTCTCTGGCTTGATCACTTCACCCCAGGACCAGCTCTTGATCTTCTCCGGCGAAGCAATGCTGATTCGTACCCGATCAAAATCTACCTTTGGTCTTCCACCTAATGGATGTCTGGTATCCATTATTTCTCTCCTTTTGGGATTTGAGGAACATCGATTCCCCATGGTAAGATCTCTTCTTTTTCCGCTCTTTCCAACTCCACATTCAAGCACAGGCTCTGCAGCTCTCGAATGAGCACGTTGACCGATTCAGGTAGTCCTGGTGTGAAATCTAAATCACCTTTGACGATAGATTCGTAGATCTTAGCTCTCCCTTCCACATCGTCTGATTTGGCCGTCAGAAGCTCCTGAAGGGTATAAGCTGCTCCATAAGCTTCTAATGCCCAGACCTCCATCTCTCCAAACCGCTGGCCACCGAATTGGGCTTTTCCACCCAAAGGTTGCTGCGTGATCAGGGAGTAGGGTCCGGTGGATCGGGCATGAATTTTGTCATCCACCAGGTGATAAAGCTTCATGATATAGATGTATCCTACGGTCACTTTATGATCCAGCAATTCCCCGGTTATGCCATCATGTAACGGGAGTTTCCCCGATTTAGGTAATTTGGCCTTTTCTAATAACTCTTTTATCTCTGTTTCTGAAATGCCGTCAAAAACAGGAGTGGCGATCCAAAGTCCGAGGTTTCGTGATGCCCATCCAAGGTGTGTTTCCAAAATCTGTCCTACATTCATACGAGATGGCACACCCAAAGGATTCAGGACGATTTCCACAGGTGTTCCATCAGGCAAACGAGGCATGTCCTCTTCTGGAACGATCTTGGCGATGATTCCTTTGTTACCGTGACGTCCGGAAACTTTATCCCCGACAGACAGCTTGCGCTTCATGGAAATGAATACCTTTAGGACCTGAATCACACCCGGTGACAACTCATCTCCTTTTTTTAGTATATCGATTTTTTCCTTTACATCCGCCCTCAGAGCTTCGATCTGCCTATTGACTTTTTTTTCAATGTCATTAACTTCATTTTCTCTCTTGGCATCGGATTTAAGCTTGAGATTGGCAATATTCTGTGGCCCCAATTTTTCCAATACGGCTTCGGTCAATTTCGATCCTTTTTTCAGGGAGATGTTGCCTATTTTTTGATCCTTGGTCACACTCTCATTTTTTAGGATATTATTGATTCTTCTCCACTTCTCTGTATCAAGGATGCTTGTCTCATCTTCCAGGTTCCTCTTCATCCTCGTGATCTCATCGCCTTCGATGGCTTTTGCCCTGAGCCCCTTATCGGTTCCGCGGCGTGAAAAGATCCGCACATCGATCACGGTTCCCTCGATACCTGGAGAACAATACAAGGATGCATCTTTCACGTCTAGGGCTTTTTCCCCGAATATTGCTTTGAGCAATTTTTCCTCAGGGGAAAGTTGGGTTTCTCCCTTGGGAGCCACCTTGCCTACCAAGATATCTCCGGATTTGACATGGGCGCCAATCCGGACAATTCCGTTTTCGTCCAAATTCCGGAGGAGGTTTTCAGGGACATTGGGGATATCTCTCGTGATTTCCTCAGGACCTAGCTTGGTATCCCGGGCCTCGAGAGATTCTTCGACGATATGAATGGAGGTAAAAATGTCTTCCTTGATCAATTTCTCACTGACGATGATGGCATCCTCGAAGTTGTATCCTCTCCACGGCATAAAAGCACAAAGAACGTTTCGGCCGAGGGATAACTCACCCAAATCCGTGCAAGAACTGTCGGCCAAAACCTGTCCCTCTACCACACGGTCTCTCTTTCTGACGATCGGTCGGTGAGTCATGCATGTGTTCTGGTTGGTTCTCAAAAACTTTGTCAGTATGTAAAGATCCGTACCCACTTCGTGTTTTTTGGCTCCGTCTTTTTCATCGACCCTTATCAAAATTCTGTCGGCGTCCACGAATTCTACGATTCCTGGCCGCTTGCAAATGATGACATCCCCTGAACCTTTGGCCACAAGATGTTCAAGGCCGGTTCCTACCAACGGGGCCTCTGGCTTGAGGAGCGGAACGGCCTGCCTCTGCATGTTCGATCCCATAAGCGCCCTGTTGGCATCATCATGCTCCAAGAAAGGAATGAGAGATGTGGAGAGGGATACGAGCTGTTTGGGGGAGACATCTAGGTAGTCGATCTGTTCTCTGGGTAGCGTTTTGAAGTTTCCCGCTTGTCTGGCACTCACCATCTCATTGCTAAAGTTTCCTTGTTCATCCACAGGAGCGTTCGCCTGCGCGATATTATAATTTTCCTCTTCCCAAGCGGTGAGGTAAAAACAATAGGGCTCAGACATAGGGAGCTGTTTTTTGTTGCTCTTTTTTTCTTTGGCGGTTGCTTTTTCCAGCTCTCTTTTTTCTACAACTTCTCCCACATTGAAAGAACTGTTGCCGGGGTGAAGAATTTTAACATAATCTATAACATTGCCGTTTTTAACCTTGCGGTAAGGAGTCTCGATAAATCCGAATTCATTCACACGGGCATAGCAGGCGAGAGAAGAAATCAGTCCTATGTTGGGTCCTTCTGGCGTTTCGATCGGGCAGATTCTTCCGTAGTGTGAGCCTTGGATATCCCGAACTTCAAAACCAGCTCTCTCGCGGCTCAATCCCCCAGGACCCAATGCACTCAGTCTTCTCTTGTGAGTGACTTCCGCCAAGCTGTTTATCTGGTCCATAAATTGGGATAGCTGAGAGCTCCCGAAGAACTCCTTTAAAGCGGCTATCACCGGTTTGGAATTGAGCAGATCTTGAGGCATCGCCGAGGCGAGATCCTGTGCGACCGTCATTTTTTCCTTGATCGTGCGTTCCATCCTGGTTAGACCGATCCGAAATGCATTCTCGACCAATTCCCCGACAGATCGAACCCGCCTGTTTCCGAGGTGGTCGATATCATCCACATTCCCCTCACCTCCTCTTAGACGGATCAGATACTTGATGACTTCGATAAAATCCAAAGGAGTCAGGGTTTTTTCCTCTAATGACTTCTCCATGCCGAGCTTGATGTTCATCTTCAGACGACCGATTCTTGAAAAGTTATACTTCTGCGGGTTAAAAAACAGGTTGCGGAAAAGGGTGTGTGCACTCTCGAGTGTGTGAGGCTCGCCTGGCCTCAATTTTTTGTAGATCTCACCCAGTGCTTTGTTGGAATCCGTGCTGCTGTCCTTTTTCAGCGTATAAAGGAGAAGGTCGGCAGATTCATTCTCACCGGGGTAAAAAATCTCGAAAGGATCTTTTGTTGCGCTCAGCTTTTCTAATTTTTCTTCCTCCAATTGTTCGAATTTCTCGAGAACATCGGGAACAGATGAAACGGAGACGGCTCCATGGAATTCCTTTTTGGAAAGAATGACTTTGTCTATTTTGTGTTTCTCCAGGACTGCCAGATCTGCTTTCTTGATTTTTTTGCCAGAGCGGAAGATCACCTTTTTTGAAGAGAGATCGATGATTTCCTTTCCTATAACCTTCCCGATCAAATCTTCTGAAACCTCCCAATAGATATTTCCATCTTCCGGAACGATCCCGAAAACTTTGAAAAAGAGGCGAAGAATTTCTGCATCGGAGCCAAAACCCAATGCTCTCAGAAATACGGTCGCCAAAAACTTTTTCTTCCGATCAAGTCGGGCATACATGATGTTTTTGGAGTCGTATTCGAACTCGACCCAAGCTCCTCTATATGGAATGATCTTCCCGATGAAAAAACCCTTTGTATCTCCCGGGCGGAAAAAAACACCCGGAGATCTCTGGAGCTGGCTGACAACCACTCTTTCGATCCCATTGAAAATGAAGGTTCCTTTGTCGGTCATCAGAGGGATATCGCCAAAATACACCTCTTGTTCCTTGATGTGTTTCAGTCTTTTGGCCTTGGTGGTGGGGTCTTTTTCCCATGAGATCAGTCTCACCTTGATCTTGAGAGGCACGGAGAACGTGTATCCTTTCTGTAGGCACTCATTCGGTAAGTATTTTAGCTTGAGATTCACGTTATCCCCACAGAAATCACATAATGGAACGACTATCTTTTTCATGGATCCACAGTAGGGACAGATCTCCTTCTCGGTTAACTCGATATCAGGGGGTAGAAGCGTGTCACACCCCTCGCATTTCCTCCTGGCATTCTCGACTCCCTTTAATTGGCCGCATTTGCACTCCCAGTTACCGATAGAATAGTGGATGAAATCCAGCTGAGTAGTTTCTTTGAAATCGGACACAGGGAAAATATCTTTAAATGCCGCTTGCAGCCCAACACCTTTTCTTTCTTCAGGCAACAAATCCATCTGCAGAAAATCCATATAGGACTGCTTCTGGATAGCTAAGAGGTCAGGCATAGGAAAGGTGCTTTTCATCTTAGAAAAATCGAGTCTTTCGCGATAAGTATGGCCAGTTTCTTCTTGCATATTAGGCTCCCAAAGAAAATTTATTGAAGTTCAATTTCCGCACCGACTTCTTCGAATTTTTTCTTGATTTCCTCAGCTTCTTCCTTAGGAACATTTTCTTTGACTGCTTTGGGTGCGCTATCCACCAGATCTTTTGCCTCTTTCAATCCGAGACTCGTGACTTCCCTGACGGTTTTGATAACGTTGATCTTCTTATCACCCACGCTCTTTAAAACAACGCTGAACTCAACCTTTTCTTCCTCTGCCTGAGCCTCTCCCTGCGCGGCAGCTGAACCTGGAACAGCCATGGGCATGGCTGCAGCGGCTGCACTCACTCCGTATCTTTCCTCAAATTCCTTGATGTAATCGGCAAGTTCCAGAACGGTGAGGGTATCCAAGTGATCAAAAAATTGTTCCTTTGTGAGTTTTGTTTTTTCCTTTTTTCCCTTCGTGGTCTCACTGGCTTCTTTTGTTTGTGCTTTGGGCATTTTTTACCTCCAACCCTATTTTTTTGATTTAAGTTGACTCAACAACCTTCCTAAGCTTTCCATAGGTGCTTGCCAAGTCCGCAATAATTTCATTAAAGGATGTGCCATCATAAAGGCTAATTTTGCAATGAGATCTTCCCGTGAGGTCAGACTGGCCACATCTTCAAATTGGGCTTCCGGAAGGAATTGGCCTTCCAGCAATCCCGCCTTGAATTTCAAAACCTTATGCTGTTTAGAAAAATCCCTGAGAATCCGAGCCAACTGCAAAGGATTTTCGGATGCAAAAGCTATCGCTGTGGGCCCCCTAAAATATTCTTTTAAATCTTCGGGCAGACCCTCAGTTAGCGCTCTCAGGGCTAATCGATTTTTAACTACTTTCATCGGGAAGGAATTTTCATGCAACTGTCTCCTCAACTCCATGGTTTGTGTAACAGGCATATTGATGAAGTCCAGGAGATAAAAAGAGTCATGTTTGGCAAAATTCTTATTCATCTCTTTGACCAAGTTTTCTTTTTTTTCTCTGTTTACATTCATCCTTCAATCTCCTATCGTTCAAGAACGGCCTCTGATATCCTTACCGAGGGCCCCATGGTCGATGATACATAGATGTTTCTGACATACTTGCCTTTTGCAGCGGGGGGTTTGGCTTGGAGCACCGCTTGAATAAATGCCTTGACGTTTTCAACGAGTTTTTCTTCCGAAAAAGAAACTTTGCCAACAGGAGAATGAATGAGGGCTGTTTTGTCGACACGAAACTCCACGCGTCCTGATTTAATTTCGCTAACGGCTCTTTTGACATCAAAGGTGACAGTCCCAATCTTAGGATTTGGCATCAGCCCTTTCGGGCCGAGAATACGACCAAGCTTCCCTACGCTCCTCATCATGTCTGGGGTGGCGATAACAGAATCAAAATCTGCCCAGCCTTTGGTAATTTTTTCCACAAGCTCTTCCGATCCGACATGGTCAGCTCCCGCTTCCTCGGCCTCCTTAACTTTTTCTCCCGAAGCGATAACACATATTGTTTTTGACTTTCCGGTTCCATGAGGGAGCACAATAGTGCCTCTAACCATTTGATCGGAATGCTTGGGATCCACGCCCAATCGCAGAGAAAGATCCACCGACTCATCGAACTTCACAAAGCTCAGTTTTTTCACCAGGGCGATAGCCTCCTCCAAAGAGTATTCTGGCTTTTTTACCAATTCCTTTGATTTTGTGTAGTTTTTCCCTCTTTTAGCCACTGACAATCTCCAATCCCATGTTTTTTGCCGTGCCGATGATAATTTTCTTCGCTGCATCTATATCGTAGGCATTAAGATCTTGCATTTTTTGTTTTGCGATCACTTCAACTTGTTTTTCTGTTACTTTTCCAACCTTCTCTTTATTCGGCTCACCGGATCCTTTGGCAATTCCCGCCGCCTTCTTGAGCAGATAGGATGCCGGAGGGGTTTTCATGGTGTAACTAAAAGTCCGGTCTTTAAAGACAGAGATGACGACAGGAATGATGGTCCCAGCTTCCATTTTGTTTGTCTTGTCGTTGAATTGGCGTACAAAATCCATGATGTTGACATTGTGTTGCCCCAGAGCAGGGCCCACGGGGGGAGCAGGGCTGGCCTGTCCTGCCTCTATTTGAAGCTTAATTTTTGCTTTTACTTCTTTCGCCATTCTTTTCTCCTATATTTTCTCGACCTGCAAAAATTCCAATTCGACAGGGGTTGAACGGCCGAATATCGTTACAAGTACCTTTAACGTGTTCCTTTCTGGATTCACTTCCTCGACGAGTCCGTTGAAATTGAAAAAAGGACCGTCAATGATTCGCACCGCTTCTCCTTTATCAAAAGAATGCTTCGGCTTAGGCTTCGCTGAGGTGGTCTCCATGTGCTCGACAATCTGGTTAACCTCATCTTTGTTTAGAGGTGTAGGCCGGTTCCCCGAACCTACAAAACCCGTTACTTTGGGCGTTTCCCGAATGATATGCCAGTTTTCATCACTCATTTCCATTTCTACCAAAATGTATCCGGGATAGGATCTTTTGGTGGAAACCACTTTTTTCCCACCTTTAATTTCGACAATTCCTTCGGTAGGAATGATGATCTTTCCGATCTGGTCTTGGATGCTCAATTCTAGCGCTCTTTGCTGGATAGACTCAGAGACAAATTTCTCAAAACCGGAATACGTATGAACAACAAACCAATCTTTTGCCATTTTTTTATCTCAACTTATCCAAAAAAATCTTTAACCTTCGTGATTAACCAAGAGAAAACAACATCCATAAAGAACAAATAAAAGCCAAAAAATATCGTTGCAAAAACAACAACGACGGTTGTGCTGTAAACTTCGTTTTTTGATGGCCATGTCACCTTTTTCAATTCTGCCCGGACTTCTCTCAAGAAAGAGATGAACCGCCTATACCTCTTTACTTTTTGACTCATTTTAGTTCCTTTTTATGTAGAAGTAATAACAGGGATACCTTCCGTGCTCTCTGTCAAAATATTTGTAAGCATCTGGCAGGTGAGGCAGGACTCGAACCCGCAACCTCCGGTTTTGGAGACCGATGCTCTACCAATTGAGCTACTCACCTACTTATTTCTTCTCTCCTCCTTTAATCTCCTCGTTTCTTTCTTATTTAATGTTTAATTTCAAACTTTTACTTGGTTTCCTTATGCAAGATATGCTTCCGGCAGAACCTGCAATACTTTTTCTGCTGGATCTTTTCCTGCTGTTGTTTTTTATTACGAGTTGTGGTGTAGTTCCGCCGCTTGCATTCTGTGCACTGAAGTGTAACGATTTCTCTCATCCTCTTCTCGCTTAGTTAAAGTGTTCGATTTATGGTCAGCCTATTCGATGATATCGGTGACAGAGCCGGCACCGACTGTGCGGCCGCCCTCTCGGATCGCAAATCGCATTTCCTTCTCCATCGCCAC
>RCNB010000184.1_pt1 | contig 42045 bp, 45 predicted proteins | sample 2041321 | NCBI WGS metagenome assembly RCNB01 (sample SAMN09708232, study PRJNA481090) | Marine sediment metagenome, whole genome shotgun sequencing project.
GTCCCTCATTGGCAAGCTTGCCAAGGAATTGAGCACCAAGCGGGCAGACGATCTGACTCGCCTCAACACGTCTGATCCGCCGGTCGAGCTGGTTCCTGTGGTCGACGCAATCAATGGTTTGTTGCAACGTCTGGACAATTCGATTCAACGTGAGCGACGTTTTTCGTCCGACGCCGCGCATGAGCTACGAACCCCGCTCAGTGCGATCAAGGTCCATGTGCATAACCTGAAAAAGCAGTTTCCTGAAAGCGACGAGGCGTTGCAGACCCTCGACGATGACCTCGCCAGGCTTGGCCATTTAATCGAACAAATCATGCTGCTATACCGTACGGCGCCCGAGCAATATCAGGCGGACATGCAAAAAATCAGCCTGAGTTCATTGGCCCAGTCAGTCATTGGTGATCTTTTTCCTGAAATTGATCGCAGGAACCAGACGATTTCACTACACGGAACCGCCCAGTCTATTGTCGGTGACGAGGCATCGTTGATTATTCTGATGAGAAACCTGATCCAAAACGCCAGCAAGTACTCTCCGGAGGGCGCTACGATTACAGTGAGCGTCGATCGAGAGGAGCTTGGAATCTGGCTGGGCATTTCGGATACCGGCCCCGGAATTCCCCTGACCGAAATCAACACGGTATTCGATCGATTTCGGCGGGTCGGGGGCGACCGGCACGACAGTGCTGTGGATGGTTGTGGACTTGGCTTGTCGATCGTCAAACACATTGCGAATCTGCACCATGCCAACATCAGTCTGCAGAATAATGAGGGCGGACCGGGACTGACGGTGAGTGTTTTTTTTCCGGCCGACATAAAGGCCACAATGGCTGCCTGGATAAATACCTGATGAAGAATATTACTGGCCTCGATGGCCTGAAGATTTTCACTATTGCCGTTCTGGCGTTTTTGAGTACGTCGTCTTTTGCTGCAACACCTGAGTTCGAGCTTGAGATACGCAATCACCTGTTCCAGCCTGACGTGCTGGTCGTTCCTGCCAACACCAAGGTAAAACTCGTCATCTACAACCGGGACCCGACACCCGAAGAATTTGAAAGCTACGAGCTCAACAGGGAGAAAGTCATCCTCGGGGGCCGTAAGGGCATCGTCTTTATTGGGCCTTTGCCGCCTGGCGAGTATCCATTTTTCGGCGAATTCAATCCTCAAACTGCGCTTGGAACCATCATCGTAAAGGATGAAGACGATGCTGCTGAATAGTGTCGTCATCGTCCTGCGTGAGGTGCTGGAAGCAGCGCTGTTGCTAAGTGTGTTTCTGGCCTGCGCACGGTTTCTCAAGATCAGCAACCGTTGGGTCGTGCTCGCGCTGATTTCCGGGGCACTTGGTGCCTTGTTCTACGGATACATGCTGGAGCCCGTCTCGAATTTATTCGACGGCGTCGGCCAGGAAGTTTGCAACGCTTTGCTTCAAATCGCGGTGTTTGTTTTTCTACTGTTAATAGCCTTCTATTTTGCCCGCCGAGCCAGAGATCAAAGTCGTTATGAGCGGGTCTTGCAGATCACGATGGCTAGCGCGGTTGCACTCTCGATAACGCGGGAAGGTTCAGAGATTCTCGTTTACGTGTCGGGCTTCTGGTCCGTCAGCGATATTTTTTCTGCCGTTGCAATCGGCTCGATCATTGGCGCGTGCATAGGATTTAGTGTCGGTGTATTGATTTTTTTCCTTCTGCTTGCGCAGCCTTCGCAGCGAGTGATGCCTATTTCGGTAGTCCTTCTTCTCCTGATCGCGGCCGGCATGTCATCGCAAGCAACGAGGCTACTGATGCAGGCGGACTGGATATCGGCGGGTGCCCCACTTTGGAATACATCCGCCATCCTCGCGGAGGACTCGCTCATAGGACAGTTGTTTTATGCTCTTATTGGTTATGAGGCGACGCCGTCGGCAACGGAAGTGATTGTGTACGTCGGAAGCGCCGTGTTGGTGGCCGCGTCATTCTACGCAGGCCGATTCGTGGGCCTGCCCTCCATGGACGAACAGCGATGATGCTACGAATCCATGCCGTCGCAGCCGCGCTCCTGATCCCCGGGTTCGCTATTGCCGATGGCGTTGTCATTGGCAAGATCTATGATCCATACGTGCAACCGTTGGAAACCGAGCTGGAGTGGCGCATGGTAAACCAGACGGATGACGCGCTCCCTGATCTGCAGAGACATTCGCTCGGCTTCGGCCGGTCGTTATCGGATCGCTGGGCCGTGGAAATGTATGCAATTGGGCAGAAAGGCTCTGGAGAAAACCTGTCGGTCGAGACCTACGAATTCGAAGCGAAGTGGCAAATCACAGAGCAAGGCGAGTATGCCTTTGACTGGGGGGTGTTATTCGAACTGGAACGAGAGGTGGAAGACAACGCATGGGAGTTTTCAACAAGCCTCCTGGCGGCACGCGATTTCAGGAAGATCACCGCGACAGTCAATTTCGGCATCATTTACGAATGGGGTCAGGGCCGCAAAGAAGAGATTGAAACCGCACTGCATGTGCAAACGCGTTATCGATTCAAGGAGGCGTTCGAACCCGCGATTGAACTGCATCTTGGACAGGACACGATTGCCATCGGGCCCGCCATAACCGGATTGGTTCGTATCTCTAAAGGCAAGAAGCTGCGATGGGAGCTCGGCGCTTTCGCCGGAGTCGGCAGTGACAGTCCGGATCAGACTATCAAAGCGAACATTGAATTTGAATTTTAGCGCCTGACGCTGGCGCCTCTATTCGTATGGCCTGTCGGCACAAGTACGGATATTCCGCGGCTTTACGAGCAGCTAGCCTGTGTTCAGGAGGCGGTAACCAATGACCAAGAAGGACTCGTGCGCGGGCGTCGTATAATGGTATTACCCTTGCTTCCCAAGCAAGAGACGAGGGTTCGATTCCCTTCGCCCGCTCCATAACCGCGCTCTTTCTGTCAAAGTTCAACCATCAGCTTGCCGGTATTACCACCGGTGAACAACAGATTGATGCCGTCGATAGCGCTTTCCAGTCCGCTGAGCTTGTGGGCCCGATACTTGATCTTGCCCTCCATAAGATACGCCGCGAGCTTCTCGGTCATCGCAGGTACATTGTCCCAGTGATCAGGCATCGCGAAACCCTGAATGGTCAGGCGGCGCTTGATCATGTTGATCCAGTTCGGACCGGGCGAAGGACTGGCTGTGTTGTAGTCGGCAATCATGCCGCAGACGATGATGCGGCCGTGCTCGTTCATTCGACCATAGGTGATGTGTTGCACGGGGCCGCCGGTATTTTCGAAATACAGATCAACACCGTCGGGCGTAGCCTCGGTGATTTGTTTAGCGAGATCATCGGACTTGTAGTTGATGGCTTTGTCGAAGCCCAGTTCGTCTTCGAGCCAACGGCATTTTTCATCGCTGCCCGCTGTTCCAATGACGCGCAGGCCTTCGGCCTTCGCAATCTGCCCAACCATTGAGCCCACGGATCCCGCAGCGCCCGAAACCATCAGCGTTTCACCCGCTTTTGCCTTGCCGATTTCCATTAATCCTTGATAGGCGGTCAGTCCAGGCAATGCGAGCACGCACAGTACCGCCTCTGCCGGCACCCCCGGCGGCAGTGGTCGCAGACCCTCACCGCTACTAACGGCATATTCGGTCCAGCCGATCATTCCCAATACTCGACTGCCGACGGGGTATTTCCCGTTTTTCGATTCGACAACCTCGGCAACACCACTCGATCGCATCACTTCGCCCAACTCTACGGGCGGGATGTAGCTCTTTCTATCGTCGGTCATCCAGCCTTTCATAGCCGGATCGAGCGACATGTGCGTCTGCTTCAGGAGAAACTCCCCGCCCGCGAGCTCGGGCGTCTCCAATGTCACCGTTTCGAACAGATCAGGCGTGATGTGGATTTCAGGTCGCTTTACGAGTTTGATTGCTTTGTATTGCATGGCGTCTGGCACTTCCGGATTGAGAGGTCGGTAGCGAATACTACCTCTAAAAAGTGCTTGAAACTTTTTGCCGTAAACCCAATCATAAGTTTCTCTTGCATAGCCGGCTTGTTGGTAACCGAATGATCAAACGACTTTTCATCCAGGTATTTGAATCGATTTCAATCGAGGCCTCGCCCGAGGCGGGTGTTGTCGATCGTGACGCGGCCTTGCGTATGGCGACCGCCGTTCTCCTTATCGACGTAGCTCGCGCAGATCATGTGTTCGACGAAAGCGAATACGATCGCGTGCTTCAACTCATCGAATCGCATTTCGCGTTGACGCCGGAACAGGCGGGGGAGCTATTCAATGCCGCCGGCGAAGAAGCCGAAGACATGGTCTCACTGCATGAATTCACGCAGCTTTTGAACAAGAACCTCAGCGACGAAGAAAAGACACGCATCATTGCACTGCTTTGGCAGGTCGCTTATGCCGATGGCCAGCTCGACAAATACGAGGACTCGTTGGTTTTGAAGATCAGCGATTTGCTCTATGTCAGTCGTGGTCGCGTCATGCGATTGAAGCACGACGCACAACAAGGCGCCTAGTCGTCTTCGCCATCCTCGTTAGCCTTCTCGCCTTCTATCAGATCAAGCGGTTCCGGTTTCGGAGCTGACCACCCACTCCGCAAATTCAGGTCTCGCTGTGGGAACGGTATCTCGATTCCATACTCGGTTAGTTTGCTTTCCAGCGCCCAAAGATAAGCTGCTCTCGTTCTGGTCGGCCGCCTCGCACCTTGTCGATTCACCCACACGAGCAAGAGGAAATCCAGACTACTGTCACCGAAGTTGACGAGCCAGACGTCAGGCTCCCGACCCTTCATGTTCGTGAGTGTGTAAGACACTTCCGCCGCCGCTTCTGTCGCCGCCTGACGGACCAGTTCCTTGTCGCTGCCATACGCCACGCCGAAAGGAATACGTACGCGCAGGATTCTTTCGCCCAGCGTCCAGTTGGTGAGCCGGGTGGTTACGAACTCAGAGTTCGGTACAACAATATCGATATTGTCATTGGTATTGATCAGTGTACTACGAACATTAATGGCCTTTACGGTACCGGTCAGTCCCGTGTCGAGCTCGATGTAATCGCCGACACGCAACGAGTGCTCGAATAGAATAATCAGGCCCGACACGAAATTACTAACGATGGCCTGCAGGCCAAAACCGATACCGACGCCAAGCGCACCGGCTATCAACGCGAGGTTGCTGAAGTCGAGCCCGATACTCGAAAGGGCAATCAAAATCGCGATAAATACGATCGCGTAATGCGTAAGTCGTCCAACCGTGTACAAGGACGCCTGCGTGCCGGCAGACTCGCTACGGCTGACTCGCGCTATTGCGGTACGAATGCCGCGGGAAAGCAAGAACGCGACAATGAGGATAATGAATACGCGCAGTATGTCGCCGCCGGTTACAGGCGCTTCGCCGATTGAGAACAGCGTTACGTCGCCAAGGCCGGCGGCGCGCAGCCACAACGTCTTTATGTCCCGGCTAACACCCGTGAACCAGGACTTCAGGGCGCCCGAGTATTCTGCGGCAGCGTTATCTACGGCCTGACTGACTAGCTCGAGATCGGCGACCTCATCAGTCAATTGATTTATTTTGTTCAGGGTTGCCTGCGCCGTACCCAGGCGCTGATCCAGCAATCGGCGCGACGCTCGATCGAGGCCATCCCGCGTGACTGTCTGCACCGCCAACAACTCGTCTTCTGTGTCGCGCTGCCAGTTTATTGTGCTGTCTTCGATACGTCGTTGTAGCTCTGACCAAACAAGCGCCTCGTCCTGCAGGGCGTCCATATCCGGCGACGCGGCCAGTTCCAGCGACGCCCACCAGCGACGCGCCTGCAAGGCCGCCAGAGCCACGTCTTCCAGCGCCAGCGAAACCTCGGCATCGACCAGTTTTTCCTTCTGCAGCTGCTGTTGCGATCGGCCTCGTTGTGTTTCCAAATCCAGACCGGTTGCCGCCAATTGAGCGGCACGCAATTGCTCCTGACTCTCGGCGACGATCGTTGCTTGTTCAGTGACTCGCTTTCTCAAGTCGATCAGGCCAGCCGTTTCAGGCGTTGTGGCCAGCCTCTCGGTCGCGTACTCAACCCGGCTTATTATCGCGTCGGCATGACCTTTGGCGCGCGCGTAGCGTTGGGCCAACAACTGTAAACGCCGCGCGGAGATCTCCTGTGCAGAACGAGCCTGAACCAGTCTCAAGGCCGTCAGTATTTGTTCGTCTCCGGCGGCGGCATTGACATAGTCCTTGAACGCGGCATCTCGGCGACGCGACGCGCCGTCGAGTATGCGGCGCTCTCGATCGACTTCCAGCTGCTCGTTCGCTTCAACCGCCCTCGCAATCCTCGCCTCGGCGGCAATTTCCAGAAGCTCGTCGATGGAGTAGCTAAGCGCCGCCTCCTGAGCAACCAGTGGAGTCAACTCCGGCTCTTCGAGCAAAGCAAGGTAGGCGTTCAGATTGTCGTTGATGGCGTCTCTTATCGAGACGGCGATCGGTTGGTTTATTGCTTGCAGCGCGGCGATTCGAACGTCGACATCACCAATGAAGTTCTCGAGACGCGTGGCACCATCGTCACCAGGCCGCTCAAAATAGACCCACCAATTTGATTCAAGTGAGTCCATATCCGGTGCATTCGGGGCTGCATTGTCGACGCTGTCCTGTGCGAAGCTGCAAACGCACAGCAACAACCCCGCTAACAACGCAAAAAGATGGCTTTTTGGAAAGTTCCTCATCGAATGGCAAGGATACTTTATTCGCTCGCCGAGGAATACGCTGATCGACTGAGGTAGCACCGCCGTAGTAGACTGAATCGCAACGATGGGGAAAAAACTAAAAAACGAAAAGGCGTTGTTAAAAATCGCGCTTGAGATGGTTCTGGATGATGCCGTTGAGCGCGGCGTGGTCGAGTTCGCTGCGACAGACTCGCACGACCTGAAAATTCAATACGCCTATCGCCTGCTCGTGCACGACAAGAAAATCAGCCCGATACCGAACGAACAGATATCGATGCCAAGCATCAAACATCGACTCGCGATGTGGGTGACCCACCAACTGCCCAAGGGTCATGAGCTATTGAATTAGATTTCCTGGCTGTTCCTCCCCGACCAATGTTATATAATCGCCCGCCACTGCCGAACAAATCGTTCGGTATTTCGAATTTCAAACCCTCCGGAGCAGACTTTGAGTCGGGACCAGAAGTTTTTTGATATGTATTCCATCGTAATCGGCGCGCTTATCGTCGTAGCGATAGCGATTTTCGTTTTTTCAATGAAAGTGTCCGATCTGACACAAGGCGTCTATACGCGTGACACCGCCGAGTATCAGGAGGCCATCGTCTCCCGAATTCGCCCTGTTGGGCAGGTTTATCTCGCTGGCGAGGAACAAGAATCCTCTTCGCCGACGGTCGAGACGGCCGCCGAGCCCGAGCCTGTAGCGACCGCGATGTCCGGACCACAGGTCTACAACACGGCTTGTCTTGCCTGCCACGGCGCTGGTATTGGTGGCGCGCCGATCCTCGGAGATGCGGCCCAGTGGGCGGAGCGGATCACCCAGGGCGCAGACACCCTGAAAAAGCATGCGCTCGAGGGCTACACCGGATCGAGCGGTTACATGCCGCCGAAGGGTGGTCGCCTCGACCTAGCCGACGCCGAGATCGAAGCCGCGGTTGACTACATGATGGGTGAAGCCACGTAGGAGCATCCAAGGGCATCAACGCGTCCTACACGCGAGATCGACTACTGCCGATCCAGACACCTTAACGAAAGCGCCTCCGCAATATGCGGGGGCGTTATTTTTTTGTCTCCCGCAAGGTCGCCAATTGTTCGAGCCACGCGCAACACACGCTGGTGTGCGCGCGCCGACAGATTGAATCGTTCGGCCGCGTTTTCGAGCAACGCCCAGCACTCATCAGAAGCGGCGCATACGGCATGCAACTCATCGCCACCCAAACGGGCGTTGCACATTCCGCTGCGCTCTATTTGCAGCGCCCAGGTTTTCTCAACACGCTCCCGCACCACCTCACTCAGTTCGCCGTCGCTTTCGCGGCAGCGAAGCGACTCTGTCGAGGGTCGCGAGACTTCAACGTGCAGGTCAATGCGATCCAGCAATGGCCCGGATATTTTTCGCCGGTAAGCGGCGACCTGATCACGACTGCAACGGCAATCCGACAGTCGGTCACCGAGAAAACCGCAGGGGCAGGGATTCATCGCCGCGATGAGTTGAAACTTCGCCGGATACTCGGCGTGCCCGCCCGCGCGGGCTATGCATATGCGCCCCAATTCCAGTGGCTCACGCAGCACCTCAAGCGCCCGCCGATTGAACTCCGGCAATTCATCCAGAAAAAGCACGCCATTGTGTGCGCGGGATACTTCACCGGGCCGTGGTCCGGGCCCGCCACCCACCAGCGCTGCCGCTGATGCCGTGTGGTGTGGCGATCGAAATGGTCGCTGTCGCCAGTCATGCATCGCAACGGGCATTCCGAGGACCGAGTCGATAGCGGCTGTTTCCAGTGCCTCTGAATTAGTCATTGCCGGGAGAATTCCGGGCAGTCGCCGCGCCATCATGCTTTTCCCCGTGCCGGGCGGACCAATGAACAGAAGGTTGTGACCGCCTGCAGCTGCGATCTCCAGCGCTCGCTTGGCGTTCTTCTGGCCACGAACGTCGGCTAAATCGTTGCATGTCGGATCGACTCGCGCGAGATCCGTCTTCTCGACAACATCGATCGCTTCTCTACCGGCGAGATGCGCTGCCACCTCGCTCAGCGACGTTGCCGGGTAAACGTTGTCACAGGCCAGCGATGCTTCCACTTCATTGCCTTTGGGCACGATCACTTGCCGGCCGGCAGCCTGCGCCCCCAAAACAGCTGGCAAAATCGCTGGCACCGGCCGAAGATCTCCGCTGAGCGAAAGCTCGCCGTAGACTTCGAAACCGTTCAATGCGTCTATGGGAAACTGTTTCTTCGCCGCGAGAATGCCAAGCGCGATTGCAAGGTCGTAACGACCGCCCGACTTCTTCATTTCGGCCGGGCCCAGACTGACCGTGATGCGCTGCTGCGGAAATTCGAAACCGGAGCTCATGAGTGCACCGCGAACGCGGTCTTTGCTTTCTCGCACCGCCGTCTCTGCCATACCGACAATTGTGAATGCAGGCAGGCCGCCCGATAGAAAAACCTCGATCGTCACGGGCGGCGCATCAGTGCCGTACTGCGCTCGGCAGTGAAGAATTGCGAGGCTCACCTACCCTCCTTGGCAGGTTTCGCGGGCAAAGCCCGCTCCTACAGGTTTTTTTCGATCTCCTCGAGTTTCTCCTCAAGGCGCTCCAGTTTTTCGCGCGTTCGTGCCAGAACCGCTTCCTGTACTTCGAATTCCTCGCGCGTCACCAGATCCAGTTTGCTGATTCCTGATCGCAGGACACCCTGGAAATTGGTTTCGAGATCCTCGCGCATGGAGCGCAAGCCTTCAGGAACGGACTCGGCGAGCTTTCTCGCCAGATTGTCTATTGAGTCTTTTGTCATAGTCGATTGATACCTGACGTTACGAAAAAACGCCAGCGACAATTCAAAGCGAACAGCCAAGAATCGGTCCTTGCTCACCATAGTGGTGCAAGTGCTGTTTCCAGCTGCACTGCTTTAGCGCATTCGGTAATTGGGAGAATCTGTAATCGTTTGATAAATCGACCATTTATCAACTTGGCACGCATCCTGCTCTATACGAAGCAACAGGCCACCTGGCCCTAAACTACGAATGGAGCATTAGAAAAATGAACATCAAGAAATCTGCGCTTGTCGCATCTGCATTAATGATCACCAGCGCTGCGCAGGCCGAAGTATCAGCAAACCTGGGATTCGCCAGTGAGTACTACTACCGCGGGATATTTCAGGCGGAATCATCAGCCAGTGGCGGTGTCGATTTTGAAAAAGACGGCTTCTATGCTGGCACCTGGGCAGCAGACGTCAATGACGGCCTCGAGGTCGATGGTTACTTTGGCTACGGCGCCGAAGTAGGCGGCATCGATTTCAGTGTCGGCTACACCGGCTACTTCTACACCGGCGATTTCGACGATACCTATCAGGAAATCAATATGGGTGGATCGTTCGGCCTCCTCACGCTCGACGTTGCGGTCGGTGAATATGACGTTACCGGCGGTCCGACACAGGATTACACCTTCGCCTCACTCACGCTCGAGAAGGACGGCTTCTACGGAAAATTCGGGACCTTTTCGCAGGACTTCTCCGGCGATTACTTCGAAGCGGGCTATAGCGCGACGGTTGCCGAGATCGACCTTGGCGTCACCCTGATCTTTAACGACAAAGATCTAAGCGGCAGCGGCGAATCGGACGAAGCCATCGTCTTCACCATCGGCAAAGCCTTCGACATCAAATAAGGAGTATCGAGATGAAAATGATCACCGCAATAATCAAGCCGTTCAAACTCGATGACGTACGGCAAGCCGTCGCCGACATCGGCATCCAGGGCATCACGGTGACAGAAGTCAAAGGCTTCGGTCGCCAACGAGGCCACACCGAGCTTTATCGTGGCGCTGAGTATGTCGTCGATTTTCTACCGAAGGCAAAGATTGAGTTGGCGGTCGCTGATGATATCGCCGAACAGGTAATCGAGGCGATCAGCAACACAGCACGTACGGGCAAGATTGGCGACGGCAAGATTTTCGTCACCGAACTGGCAGAAGCCATCCGCATTCGCACCGGTGAGACCGGTAGCGAAGCCGTTTAGCTGACTTCACGAAGGAGAATAACGTGGAAGCAACAACTCAGATAGCGGCGCAGGTTACGGAACTGTCGTACGCATTAGATACTTTTTACTTTCTTGTCATGGGCGCGCTCGTCATGTGGATGGCCGCCGGATTCACCATGCTCGAAGCCGGACTGGTCCGGGCGAAAAACACCGCGGAAATACTGACCAAGAACGTCGGCCTGTATTCGATCGCCAGCATCATGTACATGTTGTGCGGTTATACGATCATGTATCCAGGGGAGGCATCCAATCTGTTTCTGCAGTTTGGCGATGGTCTGCTAACCACCAGCGATAATACGGCGGCCGATGTCATTGCAAGCGGCGGCGAGACCTATTATTCGAACCTGTCGGACTTCTTCTTCCAGGTCGTGTTTGTAGCGACGGCAATGTCGATCGTTTCGGGCGCAGTCGCAGAACGCATGAAATTGTGGTCGTTCTTTGCCTTTTCCATCGTCTTGACGGGCTTCATCTATCCCATACAGGGATTCTGGAACTGGGGCGGTGGATTCCTGACTGAGACCTTCGGCTACTTCGACTTCGCCGGCTCCGGCACCGTACATCTGTGTGGCGCCGCGGCGGCACTGGCTGGTGTTGTTGTACTTGGCGCACGTAAAGGCAAGTACGGCGAGAAAGGTGAGATCAATGCCATCCCTGGTTGCAATCTGCCGCTGGCCACACTGGGTACGCTAATCCTGTGGCTGGGCTGGTTCGGTTTCAACGGTGGTTCGGAACTGAAGGTTTCGGATGTCAGTGAGGCCAACTCGGTTGCACTGGTGTTTGTTAATACCAATATGGCAGCAGCTGGCGGACTCGTATTTGCCCTGTTGCTGTCACGCCTCTGGTTTGGCAAGGCTGACCTCACGATGGCGCTCAATGGCGCGCTCGCGGGACTGGTTGCCATCACAGCTGACCCGTTGTCACCGTCACCGATTGTGGCGACCACGATCGGCGCCGTTGGCGGCCTTATTGTTGTCGCTTCGATTGTCGCCTTCGACAAGATCAAGATCGACGATCCGGTCGGTGCAATATCGGTACACGGCACCGTCGGTATTTGGGGTGTTATGGCGGTCTTGTTCACTAACGGCGATGCGACCTTCACAGGTCAGATTGTCGGTGTTGCAAGCATATTTGCCTGGGCGTTCTTAGCTAGCCTGGCTGTCTGGTACGTATTGAAACTGATCATGGGCATCCGCGTCTCCGAGGAGGAAGAATACGAAGGTGTCGATATCAGCGAATGTGGCTTGGAGGCTTATCCCGAGTTCACGACCGCGGAGTAACATAATGCAACACCCCTGTAACTGAGTATTCCCCAATAATATCAGTTACTTAGCGGGCCTTCGGGCCCGCTTTTTTTTGCCAGTCATCCACACAAATGCCCGAGATTGCCTGTGACCCTGTTCACAACAAATCGACCCCGCTCGTGATTTAATAGCTGCATGAATATTCGACGCCTGATGGCCGGCCTTGCCGCGCTCACCCTTACGCTCAGCAGTGGTGTGTTTGCTGACGAGATTTACAAGTGGACTGACGAAGACGGAAACATCCACTACGAGGATCGCCCGTCCGGCGAGCCTTCCGAGGAGCGCCTGCAGTTTTCCTACAATCGCACCAACAGCAGCGTTGTCGACCAGCGAGTTAAGGCTCGTCGCGACATGGAAAACACTCGTCGCGAGACTAGAGAAGAAGCGGCGGCGGAACAACGAACAGCCGCAGAGAACCGCGCGGCGGCGGAAGAACGATTGGCCAAGTGTGATAGCTATCGTGCCAGCCTGAAGACCATGCTCGAATCGCGACGTGTATATCGTGAAGATGAAGCGGGCGAACGCCAGTACCTGGACGAAACCGCACGAGCTGAAGCGCGCACCAAAGCGGAAGAGCTCATCAAGGAAACCTGCGGCAGCTAAAAAGCACCGCTGGCGCTACAATGCGTTCTTACGTTTAAGGAGCGCCGGTTTGATCGCCGCCAAAGACACACACAACGACTCTACTCAGGCATACCTGCCTGATTTCTGTGCGGCGACCACCTTATTCATTATCGTTCTCGTCGCAGAACTCATCGCCATCGCGCTCACACTCGCCTCCTATGGCCCGGATCAGCAATTTCTGATCCAACTCTCCAAAACATCGTTCCTGATTCTATGGATCGCCCTGCTCGGCACCGCATTGATGTGCCAGCTCAAGGGGTTCCTGGAGAGAGCCGGACAAACTCGCGCGTTCGTCATCGGCTTTATTGTTCTTGAGATCATGTGCCTGATCGTTGCGGAGGGAGCCTGGCAACTGACTCGCATATACGGCGAGTCGCTCATCATTGATGACACGCACGCGACCTTCATCATTCGAACCTTCGCGGTCAGCTCCATCGTCATCGCACTCGCCATGCGCTATTTGTATATATCCAGCGAATGGCGACGCAGCATCGTACTCGAGGCACAAGCACGTATCAGCGCACTACAGGCATTGATCCGACCGCACTTCTTGTTTAACAGCATGAATACGATCGCATCGCTGACGCGCACCGACCCGGCCATGGCGGAAGAGGCGGTAGAAGATTTGTCGGACCTCTTACGGGCCAATCTGGGAAATTCATCAAACCGCTCATCGCTCAAACAGGAATTCGAAACCGCCGCGATCTATCAACGCATAGAGAAACTACGCCTTGGCGATCGGCTCGCAGTACGCTGGGACATCGGCGAGCTACCGATGCGCGCGCGAATTCCGAGCCTGACAATTCAACCTCTGCTGGAAAATGCCATTTATCATGGTATCGAGCTGCTGCCCGACGGCGGTGAAGTACTGGTCTCGGGCAAGCAAGATGACGATCATCTGGTCATCTCGATTTCCAATCCGGTTGCCGTGGGCGAAAAGCGCAATACGGGTGGCAACAAGATGGCAATGTCGAATATTCGCCAGCGTTTCGAACTCGCGTATGGCGGAAAAGGCGGTGTCGATATCCAAGATGATAACGATCGCTTCACGGTAACCTTGCGCTTCCCTCTGGACGAAGGCGAGGGCCAGAACGAGGACAAGCGATGAAAGTACTGATCGTTGATGATGAGCAGCCGGCCCGTGAGCGCCTGAAGCAATTACTCGACGACGAGAGCGATTATGTCTGCGTTGGCGAGGCCGCCAATGGCAGCGACGCACTCAAACTGTCGGCCCAGCTACGTCCCGACATCATTTTGCTCGACATACGCATGCCGGGCCTGGACGGTATTGAAACCGCCCACCACCTGAACGCGCTCGAGAACCCGCCCGCCGTTATTTTCGCGACGGCCTACGACGAATACGCAATTGATGCATTCGATGCACGCGCGATCGGCTACGTCCTTAAACCTGTCCGGCGCTCAAAGCTCGTCGCCGCGCTGGAACAGGCCTCCCGACTGGCACCCGGCACCCTGAGTTCTATTGCCTCAGATGCAAATATGCCCTCTGTGCGAAAGCATGTATGCGCACGAGCGCACGGCGAATTACGATTGATCCCGGTCGCGGACATTGCCTGTTTTCGAGCCGATCAAAAATACGTCGCCGTCGATCACAGTAATGGTGAGGATCTCATCGATGAATCCCTCAAAGCGCTGGCTGAGGAATTCATCGACGATTTCGTTCGCATTCATCGCGGCGCGCTGGTAGCAGTGCGTAGCATCGATCGGGTCGAGAAAACCGCGGACGGAAAAAGCCTCGTTGTATTGCGCGATTACTCGCAAGTCGAGGACAAAGAGCTGATAATTAGCCGCCGGCATTTAGCAGAGGTCCGCCGGCGTCTAAAAGGAGTCTAGCTCGCTTGAAAATACGTATCGCAACACGCCAAAGTGCCCTGGCACTTTGGCAAGCCAACCACGTGGCTGCAGTCCTCGAGGCACTACCCGAGGTATCCGGCACCGAACTGCTTCCGCTCTCCACCAAAGGCGATGAAATTCTCGATCGCAGCCTGCAGAAGATTGGCGGCAAAGGCTTGTTCATCAAGGAGCTCGAATTCGCCATGCAGAACGGCGAAGCCGATCTCGCCGTCCATTCGATGAAGGATGTCCCCGCTGAAATACCCGAGGGCTTCTGTTTAGCCGCGACGATGAAGCGGGCCAACCACCGGGATGCGCTGATCACGAACAACGGCGAGGTTCTCGACGACTTGCCACAGAACGCCCGCATTGGCAGCTCGAGCCTGCGTCGACAGGCGCAACTGAAGATGTTGCGTCCGGATTTACAGATAGAGCCCTTGCGCGGCAACGTGAATACACGGCTCGCCAAACTCGAAAACGGCGACTACGACGCGATCATCCTCGCCGCTGCCGGTCTCGAGCGACTGGAACTCGATCATCACATCAGCCACCAGTTTTCGCCTTCAGAAATGCTGCCGGCCGCAGCGCAGGGCGTCCTCGGTATTGAGTGCCTCGAGAGCAATACGGATTTGCGAGCGGTCCTCGCAAAGCTCAGCGATCCGGTGTCGATACAGACAACGACGGCCGAGCGCACGATCGCTCGAGAATTGCAGGCGAGTTGCCAATCACCGGTCGCGGCTTACGCAACCGTCGATAACGAAACCCTTAATCTCACTGCGCTTGTCGCGCATCCGGATGGGTCTCAGTCAATTAAGGAATCCATTTCCGGCAACGCGGCAGACGCAGAGCATCTGGGCGAAGCGCTTGCCGCTCGCCTGATTGCCGGTGGCGCACGTGAGTTGCTGGATTCAGTTCTGAATGCGACCGAGGCGCTGCATGACTGATGCCCCGTCATCCCCACTCTCGGGGGTGGGCGTTCTTGTCACTCGGCCGCGCGCGCAGGCTGCGGAGCTGGTTGAAGCGATCGAGAACAAGGGTGGCACCGCGATCTGTTTTCCCGTCATCGAAATCGTGCCGCGTGACAGCGATGCTATTGCTGCCGATGCCGCCGCGTTGCCGGATCCCGATATTGCGCTGTTCGTCAGCCGCAATGCCGTTGATTACGGCCTCGCCTATGCCGGCGACGCATTAAAGGGCGCCATTGGTCCAACGACCGGAGCTGCGATAGTGAACGCAGGCCAATCTATCGAAATTCAGTCTGAACGGGGTTTCGACAGCGAAAGCTTGCTTTCAGAGCCTGAGTTGCAGGACGTAGCAGGCAAGCAGGTGCGCATCATCCGCGGCGGAGACGGACGCGAGCTGTTGGCTGCTTCGCTCCGCAAGCGCGGCGCCACGGTCGATTACCTGTCGGTCTACGAACGACGGCGCCCCAAAATCGAGCCACAACAACTCGCCAATATTGAAAAGGCCTGGCGGGACGGAAAAATACACGCCATTACCGTCATGAGCGTGGAATCGTTGAAAAACCTGGCGTTATTGCTGCCCGAATGGTGCGTACAGCAGATCGGCTCCTTGCCACTGGTGACACCAGCGGCTCGTGTGATAAAAGAGGCGCTTGATCGCTACCCTGACGCAACGTCCATATTGGCTACAGGACCACAGACAGCTGATATGGTTAACGCGATCCAAGAATCGAACCCCGGAATAACGCCATGAACGACGAGCAACACGATCTGCAAACCAGCAATGACGCGGAATTTGAGGTCGAGGACAGTACGCCCACCGAAAAGGCGGTTGTCAGCAAGCGCGGCAATGGCGTCGCGTGGTTCGCGGTTCTCTTGTCTGTCATCGCCATTGCTGCCATCGCAACGGTCGTAGTGAAAGACTGGTGGGCCAAAGATGACAATGGATCGCTGAACAATCTCGCAAGCATAGAAGGTCTCGACGGACGCGTTAAACAATCCGCTGATGCACTCGCGGCACTCGAAGCCCGCGTCGGCCAGATTACACATCCCGATTACAGCGGCGACATCGCCGCCGTTCGGTCTGACGTTGAAGATCAAATTCGACTGCTGAATTCCTTGCCGTCGCGAATGACGTCTCTTGAAAGCTCTGTTGCATCGCTGGCCGGGATCTCAGCCGGCGCACGAGAAACCTTCCTGCTGGCTGAAGCGGAGTACTACCTGCAAATCGGGAATGCTCAGCTGCAACTCGCTAACAACCCCCGTCTGGCGTCGCTTGCACTTGGTATGGCAGACGAGCGAGTGACTCAGTTATCCGATCCGGCTTTGACGGCCGTTCGGCGCGCGATTTCCGATGAGCTTGCGGCGTTGGAAGTCATGGACAAACCCGACCTCGAGGGCGCGACGCTGACACTGGCCAGCCTTGCCCGGGTTGTGGAGTCGTTGCCATTGGCAAGCACGAAATTTACCGACGAGAGCGCTGGCGACGAAGATGAATCCGAGCGGAGCGGCGTTGATCGCGCCTGGGGTTCGGTGAAGGATGCGATGTCGGGACTGGTGAAGGTCACTTCGCCCGACGAGTCGAAGCTGGCGCTGGTATCGCCGGATGCCGAGTACTTCCTGCGAAACAACATCGCCTTGCAATTGCAGTCGGCTCGGCTGGCGCTGCTGCGGGGCGAACAAGCGATTTTCGAGCAGACGCTCGACGATACCGGCGCGCTGCTGGATACTTACTTCGACAAGAGCAGCCCGCAGGTTGAAAGCGCGCAGTTAACTATCGCCGAAATACGTGCGGAGGTATTTACGACGTCGGCGCCCGACATATCCGAATCGCTGCGTTTGCTGCGCGACTACCGCAGCTTGCGCGAGTCCAGCGAGTGAAAGTCGGCATCATTGTTGTTCTTGCGCTTTTCGCAAGCGCGTTCGCAGCACATTTTCTGCTGTCGGACCCCGGCTACGTTGTGATCAACTTTCGCGGCTACCTTATTGAGATGTCGGTTCCCGTTCTGGTGTTGCTGACGGCGGCGCTGTTCGGTTCAATCTGGTTGCTTCGCAAAATCATCATCGCGCCGCGCCGTATCGGTGAGGCTGCCGGACGCTACCGCTCCGCCCGCTCTGGTCAGAAGATGACTCGCGGGATGATTGAAATGGCTGAGGGTAATTTTGCGAAAGGTGAGCGAATGCTCGCGCGAGCTGCCAGCACGAGCGACTCGCCGCTGTTCAACTACTTGCAGGCGGCACGGGCGGCACACTTGCAAGGCACGGACGAGCGTCGCGACGAATGGCTGCGACTTGCCTACCAGGAAGTTCCGGAAGCCGCGAACGCCGTGTTACTGACGCAAGCCGAGTTTCAACTTGATCGCAGTCAACACGAACAGGCGCTCGCGACATTGCGACGCCTCGACGAGAATTCGAAGGATCACGGACATGCCCTCGCGCTGATGGGGCGCCTGTATTTTCAGCTGGAAGATTGGCCTGCGCTCCAAGAAATTTTGCCTCGCGTCAAAAAGCACGCGAAGGTAAAGCCCGAAACGCTGACGGTCTGGACGATTCGTATTCATCGGGAACAACTCGAGCGCGCGGCTGACGGCGACGCGTTACTTGCCGCATGGAAGGTCGTTCCGAAACCACAGAAATCTGGCACCACCCTTCTCGAAGCCTATTACCTGGGAATGATGCGAACGGGAATGCATCAAAAAGCCGAGAAGGAACTGATCTCCGCGCTCAAGTCGAACTGGCGCGGCCCGCTCGTTCGATTGTTCGGACTCGTGGAAGGGGCCGATACGACCAAACAACTGAAGCGTGCGGAAGGCTGGCTCACGAATCACGGCGAAGACCCGGACCTGTTGTTCACCGCAGCAAGACTGTGCCTTCGCAATGAGCTTTGGGGCAAAGCAAGAAGCTACTTTGAAACCGTCATCAGCTTGCGCCCGAGCCCTGAGGTCTACCAGGAATACGGTGCGCTGCTGAATCAACTGGGAGAGGGTGAAGCGGCGGCCGAAGCCTACCGGGATGGACTCGGCATGGTGGCCGGCAGCAACCTCACAGCGCTTCCGCATCTCACTGACTGATAGCGATAGGGCCGGTATTCGCAACTAACCAACCGCACGGACGCTGATCGAACTCTCAATCAGATGCGGACCCGTCCGAACTTCGCAGGAGCTCGAGTCTCGCAGTCGATAGCACCTCCTCCTTACAGTTGTTCGACCGCTGACTCCATCCATGCGAAACGTTCTTGCAGCCAGTTCTTGAGGTGTGTGACCTCTTCATCGTAAGTGTCGTACACCACAGGATTAGGCCAAACGTAGGTACCAAGGGTACCCCAGGTATCGTCATTCTCAGCCTGGCTGTAATTCAGCATTTGCGACCATTGATCAATTTGCGACAGCAGATAGGGTTCCTGGTTTTTAAAGTAGGCGAAGCGTTGCTTTACCCTATTGGCAAACGCGGGATCCGCCAATAGTCGATCTATCCAGGCATTCCATCTGACCCACCAGCCCTCAGAGTAGCGTGAGTCGGCGTAATCAACATTGCCAAACGCCAAATCGAAATCCCAAATTGGGCCCATTTTGATTTTCTGCCCAGGAATGTAGTGAAGAAAGATGCTCGAGAAAAACATGGCATCAACGTTCTTCGCAATCTCATTTACGAGGAACCAATCAACAAAACTGTCGACGTCGATGTACGCTGCATAGCCGGTATCAGGGTCAGCGAAATCGGCGCCGAAAAGAACCGTTTCAAACTCATTAATGTGACTGCTGACCAGATTGTATTGCTCGTCATTGAAAGCGAGCTCAGGCTCTTTGATATTGATCAGGTACTGGTTGGTTTCAAAATACACGTCATCCGGATCCAATCGATCGGGCTGATCAATCTCGAGCAAAAATCCGGTAGCACCGAGGTCAACGCGGTCGACCCCCGCCTCCACTTTTTGGCTTATGTGGTAGGTGCCCGAATGCAGTCCTTGAAGATACACTTCTACGAAGCGGCTATCGGGAGTCCAATCCAGATTGCTCAGATGCCCCAATTCAAATGCCAGGCGATTGCGCAGCATGGTCTTATCCGAATACTCCGCTAGAAACAGCCACTTTCTATTGTCGGGCATGCCCAAAAATTCGCTCGGATCGGATAACTTCATCTGGTAGGGCTTTTTCGGGTGCAAGAACCAGGTTGAGTTACCTCGGCCGCGAATCTTCATTGTCACTTCCGGGATAGAATCGTGCAGACGCCAGCCGTCGACGCGAATGGTACCGGGTACGTAAATCTCCTTTGATTCAATACTCACACCGCCCTCTGTGGTGAGGTATAGGATCGGCAGGCCAGTAAAGTTCGTGATATCGACCATGTAATTGGCGATCTCACCGGATCTATTCGTTACCGTTAATGCGGCAGGCTGCGTGAAATCATTGGGCTCCTGGGCTGAGGTTTGCGTTACCCCATTAATCGAGACCGATGCACCCTCGAATTCGAACGCAGCGACCAATCCTGTGACTGGGCTATTGGTCGGTAAGCGCCCTGTGATCGCAGCACCATCGATAAGCAAAGAAAGATCGGAATCCAACTCACTGTTGTCTTGCGCTCGGAGCGCGATGCTGAGGAGCTTTGGCGCTGGCTCTTGCACAACAGGAGGTGCGGCGGCAGGGCTGCCGCCGCCACCACATGCACCGCAAAGTGCAATGATGGCCAGCAAAAGTCCTTTATTCAAAAGACTGAGATGGGAATCCCTCATGGTGGTGTTGCCTTAATGATGATTTTTTATAGAATAGGAAATTCTATCGTATTGTTGGGGCGCGCTACGCGGAAAACAGCGGCTGACCGATTCCGGACACTCATTATGTTGCGTGTGACTACGATCATCTGTCCTTTTAATTTCATCTCAGTGCGGAGACACTAAACATGAAAAACGTATTGCTTATCGGTTTGGACCCCAGCGTGGTGAATTATGAACATTGGCCGGGACTGACTGCTGAGAAGCTTGAAGCCGGTCTCCGCACAGATACTGACGAGTTCCTCCTGTTTGAGAAACGGGTGAATTTCATTCACACCAATGCTCCACAAGCAAAGATCTGTTTCAATACCGGACCAGCGGACTCAGTTGATGCTGTTAAACGCTGGATCTGGTCGAAAGCAGACGTTCGTCAAACCGCACATCGAGATCAACGCCAACGGCGCGAGCGATGCCGGGACGATCTCGGAAGTACGTGCTGGTCCAGGGCTCCCCCGTTACACTATGATCCAGAAATCTCACAGGAATCCAGACAATGACCATACTCATAATCGGCCTCGTATTGTTCCTTGGCATGCATTCCATCTCAATCTTCGCTGAAGGTTTTCGCAACAGTGTGGCAGCGAAAAGCGATCTGGGATGGAAGGCCATTTATGGCGTCGTATCGCTGATCGGTCTTTTTCTGATCGTCAAAGGCTACGGCGCAGCACGGCTGGAGCCAGTGATCCTCTACACACTACCGGTGGGGCTCAGGCACCTGTCTGCACTGCTGTTGCTCCCCGTATTCATTCTGTTCTTCGCGCCGTATTTCCCTGGGCGCATCAATACGGCCACCAAGCATCCACAACTTATCGCCGTAAAGCTCTGGGCGGTGGCGCACCTGTTGGTAAATGGCACGGTGGCTGACGTGGTCCTGTTCGGCTCGTTTCTCGCCTGGGCTGTCGCTGACCGGATTTCCCTGAAGCGGCGAACGGTTCGCGTAATTCCGGGGGCGCCGGCATCGGCGCTAAACGACCCCATCCTCATCGTTTTGGGTCTCGGGGCCTATGTGGCCTTCGCATTCTGGGCCCACGCGGCCTGGATCGGCGTCGCACCATTCGGTTGAAGCTGACCCGGACCTCCGCCGACGCTGGGCTTCACCTGCGCAGGCGTGCAGCGAGCGGGCTGCCAATATCGTGAGTTGCAACTATGCAAAACTATCGCGTATTCAGATGTTATGCGTCTATTAGCATATGAATGCTTCCCAATTTTTCATCGTTGCCATTCTCCTTTCGTTGCCTGTAGTTGGTCTAGTCGCAATATTGAGAAGTATTTTATGTGCTCATCGATGCCGTAAAGTTAGGAAGACATCTTCTTTTATTATTTCATGTCTCTACATAGTTATTATGATCAGTGTCTTAGCATTCGATGTAGTCGTTTTGTTTGTTTACGGCGTAGCCCATACAGGGAAAAGCGCTTCGGCTGACCTCGTGGTCCTCGCAATCACTGTTATCCCCACATATCTCGTGGCGGGTGGCATTTGGTTCTTATCCAGATTTCTGGAAAAGAGGCTTAGTAACAATGGTGCCTGACAAGTCGTTGCAGCGAACATTAACCAATTCGTCCAGACCTCAACAACTCGATGAAGCCGCGGCCGCCAAGAGCAAGCGTTGAAGGACTTTATGCAAGCGGTTGTGCTAAAGCACTTCGGCGAGAAGCCGGTGTCTACTGTCGTCGAGTTCTCGTCTGGTGACACCGACTAAGGCGAACCAACGTCTGCTTTCGGCCAAAATCAGACATTGAAGCTTCGCTCGAGATCCTTTCACTTATTTGTTGCAGATGCACGGGCGCGATAGAATCCGCTAATGCTCCAACCCAACGTAATCGGCATTCTGGGCCTGGTTGCCATCGCGGCGTGCTGGTGCTTGGCCGTCTTGCTCTATCGCGTGGGAACTGCTGGTAGCGTCGCGCGCAAACTTGCCGTTTTATTGGTGGTCGAGGGTTTCGTGCTCGTGACTGCCGGCTTCCCTGAATTCGCGTTCGGTGTACCAATGAGCTTTTATGACTCGCATCCGACGTTAGATTTTTTCTCAGGCTTGGTTCACCACCTGAGTGACGGCGTCATGATCGTCCTCTACCCATTGTTTCTCGCTCTGGCTCTTGATACGAAACTGACCCGCCCATTCACGGACCCACGAGCACGCATTGGTCTCACGTTCGGCTCGGCAGTGTTGGTGCTTGCTGTCGTATTTATTCCGTCCCGGATAGTTACTACGCTGCTCTATTTGGTGGTGACGCTGTTATTCGTATACGCGCTCGTGGTGTCAATACATGCGTGGCGTACCGCCGAGAGAGGTATGGCCCGTGAGCGCGCCAGCATATTTGCGCTGGCCTTTGGATTGCGGGACCTTGGCTGGACTCTAAGTTATGCAATCGCTGCCTGGGTGATGTGGACACAACCGGAGCAGCTCGCCATGCCGAACGAGGCTTGGCTGGGGAAGCTTGTTTACGCACTCGGCACGCTCGTCGCAGTGCCCCTCATTGCCTATGGCATCCTGCGTACGCAGCTTTTCGACATCGACCTGCGTATCCGATGGACCATTAAACAATCAACAGTGGCTTCTGTATTCATCGCAGTTTTCTATCTGGTTTCCGAAGGAGCGGATCGGCTGCTGGCGTCCGAATTCGGCAACATGATGGGCCTGTTAGCGTCCGCGTTGGTCGTATTTTTCCTGGTTCCGTTGCAGCGATTCGCTGAACGTGTCGCTGGCGCGGCGATGCCGAACACCGAGAATACGCCGGAATACGCTATGTTCCGCAAGATGCAGGTCTATGAGGCGGCACTCACCGAGGCCCTACCAGACGGCGAGATCTCCGAGAGAGAGCGGGTGCTGTTAAACCGCTTGCGTGCCTCGCTTGGGATATCAACATCCGACGCCGACGCTATCGAGGGTGAACTTCAAACACGCCAGCTCAGCGGCGCGTAGACAAATTCCTGAGAACAAAGTCGAACGTCCGCGTCTGGCCGAAAGCAGAGGTTCGGATGCTAAACTACTGAACGACGGCAAGTTCGGGTCGGGAATCACCGCTTATCGACCTCCAGATAGTGTTGAGAAGCTGACTGCCGGGCGAGAAACAAGAATAGACTTTAGGGGACCTTCATGATTCGACTCATCAAAGTCGCGCTTGCGGCATTCGCTTCGCTCATGTGCCTGTTCTATGCGGCACAAAACCTCGCCAACCTTCAGGCAGCCTATGGTTTCGTTGCCTACGTCACAGGTATGGCTGATCACATCGCGTATACGGATCACTTCGGGCCGGCGGTTACCAGCCCAATCCTGGTCTGGTTCATGTTGTCTGTAATAATCGGCCTTGAGTCAGTCGCCGGTTTGTTCTTGGGTAAAGGCGCCGTGGACCTGTTCCGGGCACGGAACGCCGCGGCTGATGACTTCAATTCAGCCAAGCTGTTCGCGATAGCCGGGTGCGGTATCGGGGTGTTGGTGTGGCTTGGACTCTTTGGGGCGCTTGCCGGCGCCTATTTCCAGATGTGGCAGACCGAGGCGGGTAACCGGGCCCTTGCCGGCTCGGTCTGGTATTCGATGCAGCTCGGCTTGGTCTGGATACTGCTGGCGCTGAAGGACGACTAGTCGACCCAACAGCGCTGACAAACCGAGCAGGACAGCGCAGATCGAAGCGCAGGCGCAAGGCGCCTACTGAAGAAACCCCAGGGTTGGCTAGGGTTGGCTACGCTTACTACGTAACCACGCCGTGACCGGCTCCCACTCATCCCAATCCGGCCACGCCAGGTACTCGGGCAATTCGAAGATGCCAATGCCACGCGTGTAGGCGCGCACGTAGTTTTGCGCCTCTCGAAGCGCCGCCACGTACGGGACTCTCGCGTTGGTCAGGTACTCGTCGAGATCATCAAATATCAAGGTATTGTCACGAACACGATTCGCAACAGCCGCAATTTTTGCCTGTTTCTTGGCGACTTTCGGTACGTTTCTTAGCTCGTCCAGGAACGTCGTTGTCGCCTGCATGTCGATCGTCGACGGCAGCACAGGAACCACAATGGTTTCGGCGTGCTTGACGAGATCGCTCAGCTCCGCGCCATGCGAACGGGCCGGTGCGTCGATAACCAGAATGTCCGCGTTGCGAGGTGCGTGACGGAGGCCGTCTTCAAAGCCGGCAACGGCAGCAATGCTGGCGCGATTGTCGGGACGCCTGGCTAGCCAGTCGAGGCTCGACCGCTGCGGATCGTAATCCGCCAAGGCAACAGCCGCGCCTTGGGTAGCAAAATAAGATGCAATATTTGTTGCGAGGGTGCTTTTGCCGCACCCGCCTTTCGCGTTCAGTACCATTATGTGCCGCATGTCGCTCTCCAAGGGCTTTTTGTTAGTTTGTTTGGCAATTATGTAAACTACAGAGGCCGCATTAAAAAGTCCATTGAGTGTGATCGCAACGCATAATTAACGTCATGCAAGTTCCTTATCTAAAAATGCACGGCACTGGAAATTTAATTCTGGTGGTTGACCAACGTGCCAATAATTTACCGCCTCCAGCGGCCGAAAACCTGCGCGAGCTTGGCCACGACAACACCGGCCCGGGATTTGACCAGTTGCTGTGGATAATCCCGGCGAAAGATGAATCTTGCGTCGCCGGATACCGGGTGTTTAACGCCGACGGCAGCGAGGTAGAGCAATGCGGTAACGGCGTGCGCTGTGTGGCGAAATATCTCTCAGATCATTCCGACGCTGGCCTCGAATTTGCGCTGCAGAGTCCGGCCGGTCTGATTGAAGCCAAGGTGTCGTCCGATGGATGGGTCGCCGTCAGCATGGGGGTGCCGGTGTTTTCCCCGGATAAGATCCCGCTTGTGGCCGATTCCGAGGCGAAGTCCTACAAATTGGAGGTCGGCGGCGAGAATCTCCAGATCAGCGCGGTCTCAATGGGCAACCCGCACTGCGTGATCCGGGTTGACGACGTGGCGACCGCCCCCGTGGGCGACCTTGGTCCCCGAATCGAACATCATGAGCGATTTCCGAAGCTCGTCAATGTCGGTTTCATGCATATTCGGGATCGATCCAATATCGACCTGCGCGTATTCGAGCGCGGCGTCGGCGAAACCGCTGCATGCGGTACCGGCGCGTGCGCCGCGGTGGTCTCGGGGCAGCGGCTCGGGTTGCTGGATGAAGCGGTTTCAGTTCAGCTGCCGGGCGGTCAAGTCGTGGTAAGCTGGCGCGGCGGCGAGACGCCAGCCCAGCTCAAGGGCAACGCCGAATTGATCAACGAAGGAATGATGGATCTACAGGAATGAGTGAAGAATGAGCACGCAAGCAGAAGTCGAGTACGGCGGCGCGGAATTATCGGAACAGGCCATCCACGATTACCTGGCTGCACACCCGGATTTCTTTGAAAATCACCCGGCACTCCTGAACGAGCTAAACCTACCTCATGCAAGCGGCGGCGCGATATCGCTGGTCGAACGTCAGGTTTCGGTACTGCGTCAAAAAGATCTGAAGCTTGAGAAGCAACTCAAGGAACTGATCGGCGTAGCGAGAGCCAACGACCTGCTATCGGCCAAAATCCACGAACTGACGCTGCAGCTGATGGCTGCCGCGGATCTCAAGTCCACGATCGTTGCGCTTGAAGTCGGGATGCGCAGCGGCTTTGGCGCCGAGCAGGCCGTACTGGTCATTTTCGGCGATCCTGGCGCATTCGACGATATCGATGCAGGTCGTTTCTTCCGCGTTATTGAGAAAAATGCCGATGCACTGAGCCCTTTCAAGACCTTCCTTGGCGGAAGCTCGGCGCGCTGCGGCCAGATTCGCGATACCCAACGTGATTTCCTGTTCCAGGAAGAAGCCGAAGAAGTTGGGTCCGCTGCACTGGTGCCGCTTTCCAGTGGAACAGATATCGGTTTTCTCGCCATTGGCAGTGCCGACGCCGATCGATTCCACCCCGGGATGAGTATCGACTTCCTGACGCGCCTGGGTGACCTCGTCGCGAGTGCTCTCAAGCGCTACTAGGACAATGGCGCTGTGGGTGACTCCGACTGGATAGATAAATTCATACGACACCTGGAGTTTGAGCGCCGCCTGTCGCCACAAACCTGCAAAAGCTACCGCCGCGACCTCGTGTCGCTTCTCGCCTTTCGTGAGTATTCCAAGGTCGATTCCTGGCGCGAAATGGACAGCGAACATTTTCGGGCATTTTCTGCCCGTTGCTTCAGAAAGGGCCTGAGCTCCAGAACCATTCAGCGCCGACTTTCTGCCAGCCGCACGTTTTTTCGCTACCTGATTCGCGAAAAACACATCGACAAGAACCCGATTACCGATGTTTCAGCGCCCAAGGGCAAGAAACGCCTCCCCGGAAACCTTGATGCCGATCGCATGGCTCGCCTGCTTGAGATTTCGGGCAAGGGTCCACTCGTCGATCGCGACCGCGCAATACTCGAGCTTCTCTACTCCTCGGGGCTACGCCTGTCCGAATTGACCGGCTTGAATTGCGGTGATGTGGATATGCGCGGTGGAACCGTACATGTCACCGGCAAAGGCAGTAAGGACCGCATCGTTCCTGTGGGCCGCAAGGCGATTGCGGCCCTGACCCGCTGGGATCAATCTCGCGTGCAACTCGCGAATGCTGATGAGAAGGCCTTGTTTGTGAGTAACCGGGGTACGCGAATCAGCCCGCGCTCGGTCCAGGCCCGTGTCTCCCACTGGGCGCGCAAGCAAGGTATCGATACCAATGTCTACCCACATTTGTTTCGGCACTCTTTTGCGACGCACTTGCTCGAGTCGAGCCATGATCTGCGCGGCGTTCAAGAGCTCCTGGGCCACGCCAACATCGCGACTACACAGGTGTATACACACCTTGATTTCCAACATCTGGCCCAGATATACGACCAAACGCATCCCCGGGCTCGCAAGAAAGACTAGTCAAAATCGTTCGAGCCTTTCGGGTACCCACACAGGAAAAGCAGCATGGAACAGTTTCGAGGGACAACCATTGTCTCGGTGCGCCGCAATGGCAAAGTCGCTGTCGGCGGTGACGGCCAGGTCAGCCTGGGCAACACAGTGATGAAGGGTAACGCACGTAAGGTGCGCCAACTCGCGGGCGGACGCGTCATCGCTGGCTTTGCGGGCGGAACCGCCGACGCTTTCACACTGTTCGAACTCTTCGAGAGCAAACTCGAGCAATACGGCAATCTCACGCGAGCCGCGATCGAGCTGGCGAAGGAATGGCGTATGGATCGCCGCTTGCGTCGTCTTGAAGCACTGCTTTGTGTGGCCGACACCGAGTCCTCGTTCATCATCTCCGGCAATGGCGATGTCATCGAACCCGAGAATGATCTGATGGCGATTGGGTCCGGTGGGCCCTATGCCCAGGCCGCCGCCCTCGCGTTGTTGCACAACACCGATCTCGAAGCCGCAGATATCGTCAAGAAAGCCCTGCTAATCGCTGGCGACATCTGTGTGTACACCAACCACAACATCATTATTGAAGAACTCTAATGTCCCAGATGACCCCGAGAGAAATCGTCCAGGAACTGGACAAACACATCATTGGTCAGGACGACGCCAAGCGCGCCGTCGCTATCGCGCTTCGCAATCGATGGAGACGCGTACAGGTCGATGAGCCACTGCGTAGCGAAATCACGCCTAAAAACATATTGATGATCGGACCGACCGGTGTGGGTAAGACAGAAATCTCCCGCCGTCTGGCGAAGTTGGCGCGCGCACCCTTTATCAAAGTAGAAGCGACGAAGTTCACCGAAGTGGGCTACGTCGGTCGTGAGGTCGACAGTATTGTTCGTGACCTTATGGACGTTTCTATCAAAATGATCCGTGAAGACGCCATGGCGAAAGTCCGCCACCGCGCCGAGGATGCTGCAGAAGAGCGTGTACTTGATACGCTGTTGCCGCCACCATCGGCGGGCGTCGGGGTCACGTCAGATGCCGAACCCGTCAACAGCGATACGCGGCAAAAGTTTCGCAAGATGCTACGGGAAGGGAAACTCGACGATAAAGAAATAGAAGTCGATATTCAGTCTCTGCCGATGGGTGTCGAGATCATGGCGCCGCCGGGAATGGAGGAAATGACCAACCAGTTGCAGGGTATGTTCCAGAATCTGGGCAGCAATCGCAGCAAGAGCCGTAAGCTCAAGGTGAAAGAGGCCTTCCGCTATCTAACCGATGAAGAAGCGGCGAAAATGCTCGATGAAGAAGAGCTAAAGTTGCAAGCACTCGAGGCGGTGGAACAACACGGCATCGTCTTCCTCGACGAACTCGACAAAGTAACGCGCAGTTCAGGGACGCAAGGTGCCGATGTTTCTCGCGAGGGCGTGCAGCGAGATCTATTGCCGCTGGTCGAAGGATCAACGGTCAACACGAAGTACGGCATGGTCAAGACAGACCACATACTCTTCATCGCATCGGGTGCCTTCCATATCTCCAAGCCATCGGACTTGATTCCGGAGCTGCAGGGGCGCTTCCCTATTCGTGTCGAACTGAAGTCGCTAACGACCGAAGACTTCATCCGAATTCTGACCGAGCCGGACGCATCACTGACATCGCAATACAGCGCGCTGCTCAATACCGAAGAGGTACATCTCGAATTCGCTGAAAGCGGCGTAAAACGTTTGGCGGAAGTCGCATTTCAGGTCAACGAAAACACCGAGAACATTGGTGCGCGGCGCCTGCACACCGTTATGGAGCGCCTGCTTGAGACTATCTCATTTGAGGCCTCCGACAAAAGTGGCTCCAAACTCACTGTTGACGCCGGTTACGTGAATGATCATCTGGCTGAGCTCGCTCAAGATGAGGACCTCAGTCGGTACATACTCTAGATTGATTCGGCGCTCAATACACTGGCCGCGCATCTAACCCACAGGTATCCTCACCTGATGAGCTCAACAGAAGACAATTCAACACACTTCGGTTACAAGACCGTTGCCGCCGATGATAAGGCCGACATGGTCCGGGGGGTGTTCGATTCCGTGGCCAGTCGTTATGACGTGATGAACGATTTGATGTCGGCCGGCCTGCACCGTCTGTGGAAGCGATACACCATTGATCAGGCCGCCATCAAACCAGGCAACGTCGTACTTGATCTCGCCGGAGGCACAGGCGACCTCGCCCAGAAGTTCTCGCACGGAGTCGGAAAAGATGGCCACGTCATTCTTGCCGACATTAACGCCGCTATGTTGCAGCAAGGACGTAGTCGCCTCATTGACGCGGGCGTTTCAGGAAACGTGACGATCGCTCAGGTCGATGCGCAGAGCCTGCCTTTTGCGGATGGCAGCTTCGACTGCATCACTATGGCTTTCGGTCTGCGTAACGTCACGGACAAAGACCGCGCGCTCGAATCCATGTTTCGTGTGCTCAGGCCCGGCGGCAAGGCGATGATTCTCGAGTTCTCCGAACCCAACAAGGCCATCAAACCGGCTTATGATCTGTATTCCTTCAAGGTACTACCATCGATCGGGAAACTCGTGGCCGGTGACTCCGACAGCTACCAATACCTGGCCGAGTCCATTCGCATGCACCCCGATCAGGAAACGCTCAAGACGATGATGGAATCGGCGGGATTCGAGCGCTGCCGTTATCACAACCTGGCCGCAGGAATCGTTGCTCTGCATATCGGCTATCGGATCTAGGTCGATGGAAGCTCTTGAAGCGGCGTTGCGCCCGGTTGCCAAACTCCTTAATCGCAATATCGCCGATTCCACACCGGCCCGAGAGCTGTGCGGCAGGCTGTCCGGGACGGTCATCGCTATTCGCGTTCGCGATACCGCGTTGGCGGCCTATTTTGTTATCGCAGACGATGCCCTGGACGTCATAGCCTCGACGTCAGAAGAACCCGATGTGGTGATTACAGGTTCGCTGATCACGCTTGCGCGCATGGCAGGGGAATCCGGCGAGCAAGCCGTACGCGATGGAGACTTGGACCTGACCGGCGATGCCAGCCTCGCAAACAATTTTCAGCAATTATTGTCCTACGCCAAACCCGATATCGAGGAAGAACTATCCGGTGTTGTCGGTGATGTCGCCGCGCACCGCCTGAGTGAACTGGTTCGTGGTCTGGGCCGTTGGGGACGTGAAGCGCGATCCACGATGGGCGACAACGTCCGCGAGTATTTGCAGGAAGAAAGTCGCGATGCGCCCAGTCGATACGAGGTCGAGAAATTTGCGGCCGACGTCGGCACGCTCCGTGACGATGTGGACCGAATAGAAGCGCGCCTTAATCGACTTGAGAGCGGTAACTAAGATGGCACGTCGCAAAACCTTGTTTCGCATGATCGCCATTCAACGCGTACTGGTGAAATACGGCCTCGACGACATCATCAAAGAAACGCACTTGCTGCGTCCGTTACGTTTCCTTTTCTATCTTGCTCCACGACGACGGGATAAATCCGCGCCGGTCGGCGAAAGAATTCGACTGGCCCTCGAGGAGCTTGGCCCGATTTTCGTCAAGTTCGGACAGGCCATATCCACTCGTAGAGATTTGCTGCCTGTCGATATTGCCGATGAACTCGCCAAGCTTCAGGACGCGGTTCCGCCGTTTCCCGCAGAACAAGCCGTCGCGATCATAGAAGGAGCTTACGGCGAATCCGTCGATGAGGTGTTCGAGCGTTTCGACAAGGAGCCACTGGCAGCAGCTTCGATCGCTCAAGTGCATACCGCCAAATTGAAGGCCGGCCACGAAGTCATCGTCAAAGTATTGCGTCCGGGCGTACAAGATCAAATTGAAGGTGATCTCGCCGTTCTGCGAGTGATTGCAAGCCTGGCAGATCGCTACTGGGAGCACGGCAAGCGATTGCGACCACTTGAGATCGTTGATGAATACGAGCACACGATTCTCGACGAGCTTGATCTCATGCGTGAGGCCGCCAATGCAGCACAGCTGAAGCGAAACTTTCAGGGCTCCGACATGTTGTACGTACCCGACGTCTTCTGGGATTACTGTCGACCCGAAGTGCTGGTACAGGAACGCATCTACGGAACACCGATCAGCGAAATGGATACTCTTCGCGAGGCGGGGACTAATATTCAGGTGCTGGCCGAGAACGGCGTCGAAATCTTCTTCACGCAGGTATTTCGACACAATTTTTTCCACGCCGACATGCATCCGGGGAATATCTTCGTTATCACAACGGACCCTGCCAAGCCTAAATACGCGGCCGTTGATTTTGGAATCGTAGGAACGCTAAGCCCGGAGGATCAACGCTACCTTGCCGAGAACTTCCTGGCGTTTTTCGATCGGGACTACAATCGCATCGCCAAACTGCACCTCGATAGTGGGTGGGTTCCAGCCGGCACCCGAGTCGATCAGCTCGAGACCGCGATCCGTACCGTATGCGAGCCAATCTTCAACAAGCCGCTCGCCGAAATTTCCTTCGCGCAAATGCTAATGCGATTGTTCCGTGTCGCGCAGCGCTTCGATGTTGAGATTCAGCCGCAGATGATTTTGCTGCACAAAACGCTGTTCAATATTGAGGGACTGGGACGCCAGCTCTATCCGCAGCTCGATCTTTGGAAAACCGCGCATCCGGTGCTGAAACTCTGGATGGATGAACAAGTCGGCCCTCGGGCGATATTGCAGGACTTCCGTCAGAACCTGCCGCAACTGCGCGATGCTATGCGTGAACTGCCTGCCATTATTCAGCACCTGGGTGATCAGGCGGAAGAGGGTATAAAGCAGGTGACACTGGAGTCGGCGGAGCTCCGCAAAATTCGAGAAGAACTGGCCATTCAGCAAAGACAACGATATTGGCTGACAGCGGCGGCAACTGCCGTGGTTTCCGGCGTGCTGGTAATAATATTTGGTTCAACCCCGGAAGTCGGCTGGGCACTACTGGCCGCTGGTGGCATAGCCGCGTTTGCGGCCCGACCTTGATCTCAACGCTTCGATTGCTCTGGCTGCTTGGCGGAATCGTCTTTGTCGGGGTTGGAGCGATCGGAGTCATTCTGCCGCTACTTCCTACGACCCCCTTCCTGTTACTGGCAGCCTATTGCTTCGCTCGCTCATCGCCGCGCTTGCATGACTGGTTACTGAGCCACCGCTCGTTCGGGCCTCTCATCAGCAATTGGGATCAATACGGCGGCATCGACCGACGTTCCAAGCGAATAGCCATTGTGGTGATCGTTTTGACGCCCATCATCGCTATCCTGATCGGCGTGCCGTGGTGGGCCCTCGCAGGGCAGATTATTGTTCTCGCCATAGCCGCGACTTTTATTATGACGCGACCCGAGCCGCCTCTCGCGCCCTAGGGAATTACGGGGTATTTACCATTTGTACAAAACGCACCTGTTGAGTACTCTGCTTGCGATGACAACGAAGCGCTCGTGGCCAACAGTACCTGCAACTGTCGCCGGACTTGTTCTGACGATCTGCTCAATCATTCTTCTGCTCGACCTCACGATCGAAGCCGACGTCTATGGTCTTCTTGGTAAGGATGATGCCACCGTCGTGATGTTCGATCGGCTCTCCGAGCGCGTGTCAGGACTCGAAGAGCTTCTGATTGTCTGCAACCCGGACACGGTGCTTGATCGGCCAACAATCGCCAGGATTTCCAGTATCGACGGCGTAACCGAGCACACTCGCTCGTATCTGGATGTTGGCAAGTCGTCGGTCTACGGCTTCTCTCTTGCGGTAGATGCCGCCGACTGGCACGAGACCCGGCCGATCATCGAAGGTACCCGTGAACTCTTGAGCGCGTCGGCGGCGGGCTGTGGACTGACCGGAACACCCGCGGTCGTCTTTGAAATGCAGAGTCGAATCGATCAGGACTTGCGAGTTGCCATTGTCCTCGCCGTCGTTCTTGTTGGCCTGTTGTTTGGTTTCATCTATCGAATGGGTCTGCTGGCGCTTTTCATGATGATTCCTGTCGGCCTCGGCATTGCCTGGGGCCTCGCCGCGTACAGCCTGATCAGGACTGAATTGACCTTGCTGGCAGCGACGGTTCCTACGCTCTTGATCGGCATCGGCATTGACCATTGCATACACATGATTCAGTCCTGTCGATATGCGATGACGCACGATGGCCTCCCCCGGAACAAGGCAGTCACGATCGCCTGGCATCGGATGCTTCGTCCGATCACGCTTGCGAGCCTGACGACAGCGATTACCTTTTTGGCTTTAACTCGCGCGAACCTTAGCGGGTTCGTGGATCTTGGCTGGTCTGGTTTTCTGGTCACGCTCGGCGTCTATATCGCGTGCATGGGACTCTTGCCGGTGGTGCTGCTTTATTGCCCTGAGCCATGGTTGGCGCGCGATGTCGCATTCGATGCGCCCATCCGACACCTTGCGCCTCGAGTAGAGCGCCGAGGCGCCTTATTGGTAATAATCGCCATAGCATTGGGGCTCCTGGCCTCGGTCAGTGCCGGCCAACTTGAGATGTTGAGCGATAACAACAAACTGGAGACGACCGGATTGGAGTCGAGGGCGCTCCAGGATAAAATAGCTGAAGAACACGACCTGAGCACGGCACCGCTACTCTTGTTGTTTGCGAATCCGGACGACAGCTATGAATTACTCGCTGCCGATGAACGGCCGGATGAAATTAATTCGCTGATGTCCGTGACAGATGTGGATGGCCTGATCGAGGTTCACACGAGGGACAATCCGTTTATTCGGGCTGAGTACGATAATGCGCTGGCAGTTCTGGAAACCTGGATAAGTAAGGAAGGACTTGGCGAATGGCAGATCAGTGGCGCACCCGCGTTGAACGCCAGAATCGATGAGCTTCTTGGCAAAGACGTGCCGAAAGTTCTGCCTATTGCCGCGCTTGCGATTTTCATCGTCCTGGTCATTGGCACGCGCAGCTTGTTATTACCTTTCATCATCATCGCTCCACTGTTCCTGGCGCTGCTGTGGCTTGCGGGTCTCATGAGTTTCTTCGGCATTGCCGTTTCTGCCGTAACGGTAGCAATAGCCCCGCTGGTCCTCGGAATTGGTGTCGATGGCGGCGTGCACTTTGTTTCGTCCTGGCATCGACACGAGGGCGACCTGGAAGAAGTCTTCGCCGAAACGGGTCTTGCCATTATCGTTACGGTGACGACATCGGTTGCCGCCTTTGGAACATTCATAATATCCGATAGCCCCTCGTTGATTCGCTTTGGGTCACAGGCGGCGCTCGCCCTTATCGGCTGTTTGATCGTGACGTTGACTATCTTGCCAACAATCGCCCGACGTCTTTTGCCGCACAAGCCGGCAGACGCATCGGAGTCTGACAACTAATGTGGCGCCAGATCGCTCGACTGATTTTGTGGGTCGCCGGATGGACGCCGGTAGGCGGAATCCCGGACGAGCCCAAAGCAGTGCTCATCGCGGCTCCCCACACATCGAACTGGGACGGTTTTCTTGCGCTCACCTATAAAGTTGCTGTCGGACTCGATGTGCATTTCTTTGCCAAGCAATCCCTCTTCTGGTTTCCGTTAGGCGCATTGCTGAGGGGTCTCGGTGGAATTCCGCTGGACAGATCGAGGGCAACATCTGCCGTTGCCATCGCCGTTGACTTGTTCGCGGCCGAGGAAACGTTTTATTTTGGGCTGGCGCCTGAAGGCACACGAGCATATCGCGATGCCTGGAAGTCCGGATTCTATCGAATTGCTAGCGGGGCGAACGTCCCCGTAATCCTTGCTTTCATAGACTATGGAAGCAAGCGAGTAGGCATCGGAAAACGACTCGACCTGACGGGAGACCAGGATGCCGACCTGCAGAAATGCATCGAGTTCTACGCCGGAGTAAAGGGCCGGTGGCCCGACAAAGGAGCTCCGATCCGTTTCGCCCAGTAAAAAGGTCGGGCGATTCAGCTCGATCTTCATTATTATTCGCCGCCTTATGCCGGACAGCACCCACCAAAAACGATCCATCCGAAGCTTTGTTCGCCGAGCGGGTCGACTAACCCCGCCGCAGCAAACTGCGTTGAATGAGCTGTGGCCGGATGCCGCGATCGAATATTCAGACGAGCTGCTGGACTTCCCGTCGATCTTTGGCAGGACTGCGCCCGTTGTTCTTGAAATTGGCTTTGGCAACGGTGAAACGCTGGTTCAACAGGCCGCTGAACGGCCGGATCGTGACTTTATCGGTATCGAAGTACACCGGCCTGGCGTCGGGCACTGTCTTCTGCAAGCACGAGATTCAAACGTGGAGAACCTGCGCCTCTCAATGCACGACGCGATAGAAGTGCTTGGTCATCAAATTCCGCTCGAATCACTTGTCCGCGTCAATCTCTATTTTCCCGACCCGTGGCCGAAGAAGCGCCATCACAAGCGGCGGATTGTGCAGCCCGATTTTCTGGAGTTGGTTGCTGACCGCTTAAAAGACGGCGGCACTCTGAATATCGCAACGGACTGGGCAAACTACGCGGAGCACATCGACGAGATTGTTTCCCAATCGGATCGTTTCGCATACCTGGAACGACGAGAGCACGATGGAGACCAGCCTTTTGATCGACCGCGCACAAAATTCGAGCGGCGCGGACTGAAGAAAGGTCATCGAATTTTCGACTGGTGCTGCGGGAAAACACCAAACGCCTGAGACACCTTGCGCTTCCTTGAACTTGTTCTATAACTAATAGTAAGAACACACGTTCATCGAGGTCAAAGATGTCATGGATATTCAATATCCGCTCATAGGTCACTGGTTTAGCAGGCCAAACGGGTCTTTGTTTGAAGTCGTAGCGCTGGATGAAGACGACGGCACAGTCGAGATTCAGCAATTCGACGGCACCATAGGCGAAGTTGATGTTGAAAATTGGCCGCAGATGCTGCTCGTCGAAGTCAGGGCACCGGATGACTGGTCAGGTTCCTTGGACATGGACCCTGAAGACTACGTAGGACTCAGTGCGAGCGAAATGCCGAACGGATATCACGACCCGCTCGCGTTTATCGACACGTCCTGAACGACGACTACATGCTGTCCTGTCCGACGACGTAAACCATTCCTTCTCGCACCGACACAGGCAGTTTTCTAAGCGCCTTGCCGGTCCCTGGGCCGGCAAAACAACTGCCTGTTTCGATTTCGTAGGTAGCTCCGTGCGATGCGCAGATGATCGCGGATTTGTCTTTGGTCAAAAACTTGTTCGGCGACCAGTTGAGCGGGTGGCCAACGTGAACACAGAAGTTCTCGTACGCGAATACGTCCTCACCCCGACGAACAACAAAGCCCCGGAACGGCCAGTCGCCCTCGCCGATTGAAAACTCGCGACAGCCCGGGTCTTCAAGCTCATCTATTGGACCGACCTCGACCTCAAGCTCGCTCACTGACGGCCTCGTTCCAGGGCGCAACCTTGATAAGCAGCAGCATGCCGGGCAGCGCTAGCGCGGTGCACAGCAAAAAGAAGTTCGTCCAGCCAAATTGCTCAACGAGTACGCCCGTTACGGCGTTCGCCAGCGTTCGTGGGACGGCTATCAACGCCGTGAAGAGGGCGAACTGTGTAGCGGCAAACGCCGCATTGGTGGAGCGCGCCATAAACGCGGTCAGCGCAGCCGTTCCGAGTCCAACGCCCAAATACTCGAACGCTGTCGCGGCGCCCAGCATCCATGGATTATCACCAACAACGGACAGCAGGGCGAAACCAAGAATACTGATGATCTGGACCACGCCAAAAAGCCACAGGGCTCGATTGATCGACATTTTAACCATGATCAGTCCACCGACCAATCCGCCGACAATTGCGGCGATCAAAGACGAAAACTTGGCGATTGTGCCGATCTGGGTACGGCTGAACCCGAGGTCGATGTAAAAGGGTGTTTGCAGTGCCGTTGCCATATTGTCGCCGAGCTTGTAGAGAAAAAGGAATGCCAGGACCAGCAACGCAGAGCGAAGTCCCGCTCGGCCGATGAACTCCCGGAACGGTTCGATAACCGCTTCCTTAATAGTCTTCGGTGCTGCCGGATGCCGTGCCGGTTCATCGATGCTCAGCGTCAACAGAACACCAACGCCCATGAACGCAGCGACGATGATGAACACGGTATGCCAGGGCAGGAAATCGGAAAGAATTAATGCCAGCGATCCGGGAACCAGACCGGCGAGTCGATAGGCCTGCACATGAATCGAGTTGCCTATGCCCAACTCGATATCAGGCAGCAATTCACGTCGGTATGCGTCCAAAACGACGTCTTGACTCGCACTGAAAAATGCGACGCCCGCGGCAAGATAGGCAATGCCCCAAATCGAAAACTCGGGTTTCAAATAGCCCATCGCAGCGATCGATGCGGCCAGCGACAATTGCGTCACCAGCATCCAGCCACGCCGGCGGCCCAGAAAGGGCAGGGTAAAACGATCCATAATCGGCGACCACACGAACTTCCACGTGTACGGAAAACTGATTAAGGAAAAGAAACCAATTTCGGCCAACCCGACGCCTTCAGAACGCAGCCACGCTGGAACGAGTTGAATAAGAATGTATAACGGCAAGCCCGACGTGAACCCTGTAAAAATACAGATCAGCATGCGTCGATTAAGGAGTGCCTCCTTGAATGTCTGCCGCTGCATTAGTGTTGGCCTCGCATCAACCTTGATGCTTCCAGTCGTAGTCCATCGTTATCGGTGCATGATCGGAAAACCGCTCCTCACGATAGATCGCTGATCTCGTCACTTTGTCTTTCAGACCCGGCGTCACTGCCTGGTAGTCGAGTCTCCACCCAACGTTATTGTCCCAGGCGCGGCCTCGATTCGACCACCAGGTGTACTGTTCGGGCTCTTGATCGATCGTTCTAAACGCATCCGTGTATCGAAACTCGCCAAACACCTTGTCGAGCCACGCGCGCTCTTCAGGCAAGCAACCTGAGTTCTTCTGATTCTGCTTCCAGTTCCTGATGTCCCCTTCTTTATGCACGATGTTCCAGTCGCCACAAATGACGGACTCGGACCGACGCCGCTGCAATTTCTGGATATGCTCACCAAAAGAATTGAGACAGCGATACTTCGCTTCCTGGCGTACATCACCCGATGAGCCCGACGGCAAATACAAGGACACCACATTGATGCCGTCCAGTTGGACCTCGAGATATCGACCTTCGTTGTCGAACTCGGGATCGCCGTAGCCGCGAACAACCTTTTTCGGTTTGTGGCGGGTATAGATCGCCGTTCCGCTATATCCCTTTTTCTCTGCGTCTTCGTAGTAGCAGTGGTAACCCGTCGGCGAAAAGACCTCGTCTGTCAGTTGGTGAACCTGCGCTTTGGTTTCCTGAATACAGACTACGTCCGCATCCTGTTTGGCCATCCATTCGAAAAACCCTTTGCGGGCCGCTGCCCGGATTCCATTTGCATTGAGACTGATAACGCGAAACAAAACACTACTCCTGTGTCATACTCCGATCCGAAAATGAATCGGCCGCGGTCATCATACAGAAGCCCCTAAGAAGGCCAAGGAAAGATAAAAGCGATGCGTGGATACAAAAGGGAATTCATCGAACTGGCCTTGGAACTCGGCGTCCTTCGATTTGGTGAATTTACGCTTAAGTCCGGTCGGGTCAGCCCTTACTTCTTTAATGCCGGCCTGTTCAATACGGGTTACGCCGCAGCGAAGCTCGGGCGATTTTACGCGGAGGCCATCGCGCAATCCGACGTCCGGTTCGATATGTTGTTTGGCCCCGCCTACAAGGGCATCCCTCTGGCGACACTCGCAGCCTCGTCCCTGGCCGAGCAACACGATATCGACGTGCCCTACTCATTCAATCGCAAAGAAACCAAAGCGCACGGTGAGGGTGGCAGCATCGTCGGCGCGCCGCTGTCGGGTGGCGTGCTTATCGTCGACGATGTCATTACGGCCGGCACAGCCGTCCGCGAGGCTTATCAGATCATCACGGCGGCAGGCGCGGAAGTCACCGGACTGGTGATATCGCTGGATCGACAGGAACGTGGTCAGGGACCCTATTCTGCCGTCCAGGAACTCAAAATTTCGTTGGATATTCCGGTCGTGAGTATTGTCCAACTGGATGATTTGATCGACATACTTGAGGAATCAAGCGAGTACGAGGAATTCCTGGAGCCAGTCCTCAGCTATCGCAAGCAATACGGTGTAATTTCATAAGGGATTGAAGTATTGGTGTCTGAGCGCTGTTTACAGAAGCCGAACCGGTCATTAAGCTGCAATAACGAGAACCAGTCCCGTGCTCGGGACAAAAATAGGTGGCATATTCGAGCTATGCGGAAACTAATCATAATCGCGGCCGCACTGCTGACCGCTCAGGTCGCTGCGGCGCAGGACATGAAGGTCTACAAATGGGTGGATGCCGAGGGCATCGTCCATTACGGCGATAGTGTTCCAGCCGAATTTGCAGAATATCCCAAGCAGGTTTTGAACGATCACGGCGTGACCGTCGAGAATCTGGACGGCAAGAAAACCGAAGAACAGTTGGAAGCCGAGCGTCTGGAGACTGAACGTCGTGTTGCGAAGGCATTGCAGCAACGTGCCGACCAGGCCCTCCTCGCGACTTACCTGACCGTTGACGAAATCCTGATGCACCGCGATCGTCGTGTTGAGCTTTTTCAGGCCCAGTCTCGAGTAACTGAACTCTATCTGAGTAATCTCAGTCGCCGACTGGATGGGCTCCGCGGTGACGCGTCACACTTCAAGCCATACAGCGAAAACTCTGACGCGCCGATAATCCCGGAAGAACTGGCCAAAGATTTACGAGTGACCAAGAAGACCATCGAACGTCATCAAGCCAATCTGAAAAAGTTCCAGGCTGATGAACAGCAAATCGTGGCTCGCTTCGCCGGTGACATTTCGCGCTTTAAGAGATTAAAGGGAATCGAAGACGAATAGATTAGACGAGTCTGTCTAGTCCTTGCCAGAGTGACCAAATCCTCCGGCACCCCGCTCGCTGGCGTCAAACTCTTCAACCACTTTCAACTCCACCTGTTCTACAGGCACGAACACCATTTGCGCAATGCGTTCGGCCGGCTGAATTTCGTACGCTGTCGCGCTGCGATTCCAGCACGATATGAAGACCTGGCCCTGGTAGTCCGAGTCGATGAGCCCCGTGAGATTACCCAATACCAAACCGTGCTTGTGACCCAAACCGGAGCGCGGCAAAAGAACGGCTGCCAGCGAAGGATCCGCGACGTGAATCGCCAGACCCGTCGGCACCAAGACCGTCTCGCCCGGCGCTACCATCAACGGTGCGTCAATACAGGCGCGCATGTCCATACCGGCTGACCCGCCGGTCGCGTAATGCGGCAATTCGATGGAGTCCCCGATCCGAGGATCGAGTATTTTCAGTTCAATGGTTCGCAATGGAAGAATCTTCCTTCAGTCGTTGTTTGATATGACCGTCAAACTGGGTTGGGTTTCGGAGCCACGAACAGCATAGAAGTGTTCGGTCGCCAGCTCAATTAAATTTCTGGCCAGATCTATTTTCGACGACGTCGGGAAACTCTTCTCGCCACCATTCCACAGTGCGGTCGCGGCGTTATCGTCACGATCAAACCCGCAATCGCGACCAACCCGATTCGCAATAATCATATCGAGTTTCTTTTTTGTGAGTTTGCCGCGAGCATATTCAATGACGTTTTCAGTTTCTGCGGCAAAGCCTATCGTGAAAGGAGCTTGATCGAGATTCGCGACCGACGCGAGAATGTCGGGACAACGCACAAGATCTATAGTCATCGCTTCGTTAGTCTTCTTAATTTTCTGCTCAACGGCGGCAACCGGCCGATAATCTGCGACCGCCGCAGCGCCGATGAAAATGTCGGCATCAATAATCGCCGTGTGCGTCGCCGCGAACATCTCCTCCGCTGACTCAACATGAACAACGTCGACTCCGGACGGCTCGAAAAGGTTCACAGGACCACTGACAAGAACGACGTTCGCCCCTTGCGCTGCTGCGGCGCTCGCTATTGCGTAACCCATTTTCCCGGAGGAGCGATTCGTGATGTAGCGAACCGGGTCAATTGCCTCGCGCGTTGGGCCAGCTGTCACGACCACTTTGCGGCCTTCAAGCAAGCCGTCGCCGTTTCCACCGCTTAAGCTGAATACTGTGGCCGCGATCGCATCAGGTTCCAACATGCGACCGGCGCCCGTTTCACCGCAGGCCTGAGAACCGACCCCCGGTCCAAGTATGTGAACACCGCGTTGCTCAAGCACCTCGCGATTTGATTGCGTCGCAGGGTTACTCCACATGACGTGGTTCATTGCCGGTGCAAGCGCGATGGGGGCTTCAGTGGCAAGGCAGATGGTGGTCAGCAGGTCGGGTGCTCCACCGCTGACGATACGCGCCATCACCTCGGCCGTAGCCGGTGCAATCAGGACAACATCGGCCCAGCGGGCGAGTTCAATATGGCTCATCGCCGCTTCCGCTTCCTTATCCCAAAGATTGGAGCGAATCGGTCGGCCCGAAACGGCTTGAAGCGTCGTCCCAGTGACGAACTCTTCGGCTGATGACGTCATTACAATCTGAACCTCGGCCCCGCGCTCGCGCAGACGCCGGACCAGATCCGGTGCTTTGTACGCGGCTATCCCGCCCGTAATTCCGAGGACAACATTCATGAGGCAAGCTTAGCCCGTAGACGTCAGCAATTACCAGTCGAAGGGCCCTGGTTGGCACACGGTCGATTTCATACTTATACGGGAATCGGTTTTTCCGCAATTCAGGGATTGAGAAATGGCGTAAAGGATCAACGGACCTGTCGGATCGTGGCAGGGAAAGGCATTGAACCTCCCTGACGACGTATCTGGACAAATGGAAATCGAACCTGCCGTCAAAGTGAAGGCCTCGAAACAGGGCATCAATGGCAGATTGATTCATTGAAAAAATAGGGCGGTCGGTAGCAACATCGACCCATGAGAAAAGTCACCAACAGGGAAAGCACCGACGTTGAGCTCCTGGCGGCTGTGATTAGTGCCAGCAGCTCCAGTCGACCCGGCCAAGGGGCCGCGATCCGGCTCCTGCATCGATTC